>Ga0308171_1002326_pt1 | contig 20525 bp, 14 predicted proteins | sample PhyGR1_FD_202135 | JGI IMG/M metagenome (GOLD analysis project Ga0308171, IMG submission 202135) | Phyllosphere microbial communities from UC Gill Tract Community Farm, Albany, California, United States - DLSLSG.R1 | ecosystem: Host-associated > Plants > Phyllosphere > Unclassified | place: USA... | reverse complement strand
CCCATGACAACAAAATCTCCAATCTCTACGTGACCTGCAATCCCGCAACCATTTGCAATGATCACATTATCACCAACGATGCAATCGTGCGCGATGTGTGAAGTTGCCATGATCAAACAGTTGTTTCCAACTTTGGTATATCCTAAAGCTTTTGTCCCTCTATTGATCGTTACGCATTCTCTAAGTGTAGTCCCATCTCCGATGATCACCTGCGTATCTTCGCCATCAAATTTCAAATCTTGAGGAACAGCACCGATCACAGTTCCTGGAAAGATCTTACAATTCTTACCAATTTTTACATTCTCCATGATGGTCACATTAGGACCGATCCACGTGTCTGAACCAACTGTTACATTGGCGCCTATGGTTGTGAACGGTTCAATGGTAACGTTCTTTCCAATTTTTGCGCGGGGATCTACTGCTGTAAGCTGATGAATCATAGATTAGTTTTTAGTTTTTGCAACTTGGGCCATCAGTTCAGCTTCTACAACTACACTGTCGCCAACATAACCGTAACCCTGCATATGCACAATTCCTCTTCTGATCGGCTCTATCAATTCAATTTTGAATATCAGCTGATCGCCAGGAACGACTTTTTTCTTGAATTTTACATTATCCATCTTCACAAAGTAAGTGGAATAATTTTCCGGATCTGGAACATTTGCCAAGACCAAGATCCCACCAACCTGAGCCATAGCCTCGATCTGCAAAACACCTGGCATGACTGGTTCTTTCGGGAAGTGACCTACGAAAAATGGTTCGTTCATAGAAACATTCTTCAGTCCAACCACATGGGTTTCTGACAATTGTAAGATCTTATCTACCAAAAGAAACGGTGGTCTGTGTGGTAACAACTTCATGATACCATTGATATCAAAAACAGGTTCTGCCTTCAGATCAAAATCAGGAACGTTTTTTCTTTTTTGCAATTTGTATTGTCTATTAAGTTTTTTTGCGAACTGTGTGTTTACGAAATGTCCAGGTTTATTAGCGATCACTCTACCCTTGATCCTAACACCAACCAATGCCAAATCACCGATCACATCCAATAATTTGTGACGAGCGGCCTCATTTGGAAAATTAAGTGTAAGATTATCTAATATCCCGTTTGGACGGATAGAAACCTCGTCTTTTCCGAAAGCTAATTTAAGTTTTTCTGTAGTTTCCGGAGTTAATTCTTTATCAACATAAACGATAGCATTGCTGATATCGCCTCCTTTGATAAGATTGGCATCCAGAAGTTGCTCCAACTCATGCAAGAAACTGAATGTTCTGGCAGGTGCAATTTCATCCTTAAACTCGGAAAGATTCTTCATACTGGCATTTTGAGTTCCCAGAACTTTGGTCCCAAAATCTACCATCGTTGTAATTTCGTAATCGTCTGCAGGGATCACTGTGATCTCCGAACCTGTAGAAGGGTCGATGTAATTCATCACTTCCTTCACGACAAGATATTCTCTTGCCAATTCCTGTTCTGTAACACCAACATTTTCTATGGCCTCCACAAAATATTTGGAAGAGCCATCCAAAATTGGTGGTTCTGCACTATTCATCTCAAGAAAGACATTATCAACATCCATTCCTACCAGAGCAGCTAAAAGGTGCTCGCAAGTGTGGATCTTGACGCCTAACTTTTCCAGAGTAGTTCCTCTTTCTGTAGTGGTTACATAATTGACGTCAGCCTCTACCTGAGGATGACCTTCTAGATCTGTTCTTACAAATACGAACCCGGTGTTTTCCTTAGCCGGTTTGATCGTAAGATTAACTTCTCTACCTGTGTGAAGACCGATACCCGAAAGTTTGATCTCTTCTCTGATTGTTTTTTGTTTATCACTCATTGTAATAGTTTTGAGGCGGGAAGAACTGCTTCTTGGCTCCTGATACCTTTACTCTGATTTTTTATTTTCTAAATCGTTTATTCTCTTGACTATGTCTGTAAAATTACGGAAATGTACGTAATTTCTTCTGTAATCACTATAGTTGATCGCCGGCGAACCGTAAAGTGTTTCGCCATCTTTCGTCGTGTTATTCACACCACTTTGCGCTTGAATCTTAACTTGATTGCCAATTTTGATATGACCTACAATTCCAACCTGGCCACCGATTTGATTCCAATCTCCAATGATCGTAGAACCTGCAATCCCAGCTTGAGCGGCAATCACATTGTTCTGACCAATCTTCACATTGTGAGCAATCTGGATCAGATTATCGATTTTAGTTCCTTTTCCAATAATGGTTGAACCGATGGTTGCACGGTCAATACTGCAATTGGAACCAATTTCTACATCATCTTCTATAATGACATTTCCTAACTGAGGAATTTTCTTAAAACCTTCCGCTGTTGGCTGGAATCCAAATCCATCACCACCAACTACCGTATTTGAATGGATGACGCAATTATCACCTACTACACAATAATCATATATTCTTGCACCGCTGTCAATTTTGCAGTTCTTTCCAATCTTAACACCTTTTCCTATGTAAACGTGAGGATAGATCTGTGTTCCGTCTCCGATATTTGCTTTTTCTGAAACATAAGTGAATGCGCCGATGTAAACATCTTCACCTACTTGTGCGGTCTCGTGGAAGAATGACCCAGGTTCTATCCCAGTTCTTCTACCTTGCATTTCCTGATAGAGATTCATCAATACCTGGAAGGACAAATAGGCATCTTCCACAGCAATAATCACGGGTTTATATTCTTTATCTTCAATTAATAAGCTTTCTGAAACAATCAGAACTGCGCATTCTGTGTCAGCCAGAAACTCCATAAATCTGGATTGTCCAATGAAAGACAAATGTCCCTTCTCTCCATTCTCAATAGGAGAAACGCCTGTAATGACCGTTTCGGGATTTCCGATGATTTTCCCGTTTATAAAATTTGCAATTTGTTGCGCAGTAAATTCCATAGTTTGCAAAGATAAATATTTTATTAATTATCCATTAATTTTTTATGACGAATCAAAAGCTCATTTTACTTTAAATTAATTTCGACTTTCATAAAAATAATGAATTATAAAATCTCTCTCGGGAAATAAACAATGTATTTCGTGGTCGCATTTTCCATACAACCAAACAAAATCTGATTTTCGGACTCTTCCAACTTGAAGGTATCACCTGTCTTATTCATAAGGTAAATCGGCTGTTTTTCAGTATCATAAGGCAGAAGCGTCCTGAAAATCTGGCCAACCAATTCTTCTGCATTATCAATATTAAAATACTGATTGGTCTTATCAATTTTTTCTTGGATAAATTCTTCAGAAAATGGTTTTGATGAAATGATACTTTTCGGAAAATCTCTATAAATTACCACTTTGCAAAGTTTGGATAAGATAAAATCAGGATTCTCTGTCCATTCTTTTATCGCCTGGAAAACATCCATATCATCCAACATTGTGAATCTTCTGATGTCTTCTTCCGTGGCTTCATCAAATTTATTTTTAATCAAAAAATATTTCAAATTTGATGGCGCATCCAATTCCAAATTATGAGAAACCAAATATTTGGCTCTGTTAAGAATTTGAACCAAAACGTGTTCCGCCAATGCCGCTGTTTTGTGGTAATAGACCTGCCAATACATAAACATTCTGGCGGTCAGATAATTTTCGATTGAATAAATTCCCTTAGCATCAATGACCAATTTTTCATTGCTGACGTTCATCATAGAGATTATTCTTTCCACATTCACGTCACCTTCGGAAACGCCTGTGTAAAAACTGTCACGTTTCAAATAATCCATCCTGTCAACATCTAACTGCGATGATATCAATTGGTTGAAAAACATTCGTTTATATTTCCCCTGGAACATTTCAATCGCTAAATCCAATTTTCCATCGAATTCTTCATTCAATCTGGTCATTAACAAAATAGAAATCTTCTCGTGGTGCCAATCGTCCATCAACCTGTTTTCCAAGGCATGGGAAAAAGGACCGTGGCCAATATCGTGCATCAAAATTGCCAACATCGCCGCTTCCTCTTCTTTTTTTGAGATTTTGATTCCCTTAAGCTTCAAAGTTTCCAATGCTTTGAACATCAGATTCATTGCACCTAAAGCGTGGTGAAATCTGGTATGTTTTGCGCCGGGAAAAATTAATGATAGTAAACCGGTTTGGGAAATGCGTCTTAGTCTTTGAAAATAAGGATGTTCTATGACGTCAAACAGAATCTCGTGTGGAATTTTGATAAAGCCGTGAACGGGGTCGTTGATGATTTTGAGTTTGTTCTGCACCGGTTATAATTGATAAATGATTATTGATGAATGATACAAAAATAGGGAAATTGAATGATTTTTTTTGAAAATTAAAATGAATGTAAAACTTTATAAAAGAATCGGAGATTTTAACTTTTTGAAAAATATTTTTAAATTAGCAAAAATCTAAAAACAATCTTGTGAAAAAACTCATCAGTCTATTACTTATATCATTTGGATTACATTCTATTGCGCAAGTAACATCTCCGCCAATCATTAAAAATCCTTTGCGAACTTCTGGAGGATTAACGGTAAGTTCAAAAAAAGATATTCTTCTGGAAAAGGAAATAGTCAATCTTTCAAAATTTAAGAATCTTAATTTGCAAAAAATCACACTGAAAGATTTGTCAGATAATACGACCGAAACTTCCTTGGGAATGATGATGGAATACGAAACTTTTGACCGCATTTCCAAAAAGACCTTGACTGTTGAGAAAAGGGAACTTCCAAAAATAATTCAGTCTTTAGAAAATCTAGCTCAAAAAGAAAATGAGAAAACTGTTGATTCCGAAAAGAAGTACAAAATTACGTTGATGAACAATATTGAGATTGGCGCAGTTTACAAGGAAAGTTTGAAAACTTGGGTCAATTACTACATATTTCCAACAGAATATTACAGCCACAGCGTAAATGAATTTAGCAAAGATGAGCTTAAGGATTTAATCAAACTTTTGAGAAATGCTGAAAAAGAATTGTAATTATCAAACCAAAATCCGCAAACTCTTGGGCAAAACCTTGATAGAAATCGGGGATTTTATCTTTTTGAATTCGCCGTCGATGTGCCAGTTTCTGGTGTTGACTTCGAAATCTATTTCTGAAACCGGAAGATACGTCACGTAATCGTCGTCCTTCAATCGTTTTGTGAACATCCTGAAAGCGAAAAATGGAGAATAGGTCAAAGGAAACTTCTTGACCAAAACCAAATCTACCAAACCATCACTTTTACTCGCCATCGGTGCAATGTATGCGTTGTTCCCGAACTGTCTTGTGTTGGCAACATTCACCATTAGATAAGTTCCGTTGTAGGATTGAAATTTGGAATCGGAGAACTTGATTGTGATCGGTTTGTAATTGAAAAAAGTCTCGATGGAAACTTTGATGTAATTTTTGAAACCGCGGTTGGTCTTTTCAAATTCCTTTACGACTTTTCCGTCGAAACCAGTTCCTGAAACATTGATAGAAAAATGTTCGTTTACCATAAACGTATCGATTTCTCGGAATTTCTCATTTTTAATTTTATCTAATAATAAGGAGATATTTTTGCTGAAATTGGTTTCGTTGGAAAAGCCATTTCCTGAACCAGCTGGAAAAACGGCTAAAATCTTTTCTGAATGAATGAGTTTTTTTGCAACCGTAGAAATCGTCCCATCACCTCCAACTGCGACGAAAACATCAACATCATTCCAATGTTCATCAATGAAAGCATCTGTATTTTCCAGAGATTTTGAAACCAGAAAAAGAGGATTCTCCACTTTTTTTGAAAGCTCGTCCAAAAAAGGCTGGTAATTTTTTTTCGCTGAAAATGGGTTGATAATGAAGGCTACGTTCATAGGTTCAAAAGTAAAAATACTCTGAGGATTTCAGAGTATTTTGTTTATTTATTTTTAATGGAATTTTTATTTTATGTGGCTTCGAGAACCTCAGCCTGACAATATATCAAACTTTTTCCTTAAAGGACATTATATTCTTTTATTATCAGCTTTCCAGTTTTTGATATTTTCTTTGATTTTTGAAGCTGACCAATCGTTTTCACTTGCTTTACTCATTAATTCAACTAAATCTTCGTCTTCTGAAAATCTGAGTGCGAAAATCTGTGAATCGGAAAATTGGTAAGGTAGACTTTCAAGTCTTGTCCCTGTCAAAGTGAAATATCGAAACTTAAATTCATTAATAATAATCCTATCCTGCAATCCCAATGCGTAATGCTGACGAAGCATAAGCGATAAAACAATCATTAAGATAACAACAGCAGAAATTGCGCTCCAAATCCTAACAAAACCGCTATTATGATCAATATTAATAAACACTTGAAACAAAGAGATCACAAGTAATACGATAGAAATCGGATAAAAGATAAAGTGATGAAGCGGATAATATTTCTTGTAATTTTTCAGGTTTTGACTGCTCATTTTATTTGATTTTATATTGACTGATGAATTCCGGTTTCAGTTGGTCTTTGATGTCTTTGAAATTTAAAGTGATATTGACCACGCCGGCTGCATAAGCCGTAATCTCGTATTGATTGTAAACGAATGTGATTTTGTTCTGGTCAAAAAAGAAGTTGTTGTTAAGTTCAATTTTATCTACCAAAAGCATTTCTTTTTGCTCAGGTTCATCAAAATGATTTTGAAGAATCTTGTTCCAATTGATATCTGTCGGATTTTTGAAAATATCGTTTTGCGAAATCACTTTGTTATTTTTCAAATCAAAAGTCTTGTAACTTTCGAAATAATAACCGTGTGCGCCACCAGAATAGCCGTTACCTGCGTATTGCAAAGTCAAGACATTGTCCTGATTGGAAATGAGTTTCATTCCGGACATATCTTCCCAAGTCTGTTTGAACTCTGGCATATAATCCTGAGATTCATCTTTTTTCAATGATGCTACTTTCATCTTCTCAAGAACTGCTGACAGAGCTTGTTTAGAATAGTCGGGGGAAGTTATATTAGCAGGTTTGTAGATACTGTCAAGAAGTGTTTTGTTGGTAATATCCGGAAACAGCAAAATTTGTTTTTCGAAGGATAAAGTCAATGTTTTTGCAATTTGAACCGAGTCTTGAACTCTTAAGGAATCGATGGCGAATTCTTTTTTGGTTTCTATGCTATCGGATTTCGTGTTGGAAACTTTTGTGTTTTCAGTTTTATTACAAGACGAAAGTAGAACTCCGAAAGATAAAATTGCGATTAAGTTTTTCATAACTATTTATTTTTAAATTATAAATTATTTGACAAAGCGTTTTTGAAAACCAAACCCGCAGCCCGACTTGAGTGGAGCTCTTTTTGTCATTGCGAGTACAGGAAAGTTCTATTGATTGTTTCACGTCTTTCGCAATGACAAAAAAGCGGGAACGGAAGGCGGATAAAGCTGCCCTAAAAATCATATCAAACAATGTCCGGAAATACCTAACAAAAAACCTTCCAAAATTGGAAGGTTTCATTATAACTTAAACGTCTATTCTTGCGTAGACTGCGTTCTTTTCTATAAATTCTCGTCTTGGTGGAACCTCATCACCCATCAACATTGAGAAAGTTGAATCTGCTTCTACAGCATTTTCAATCGTTACTTGTTTCAGGATTCTGTTTTCTGGGTTCAGGGTTGTTTCCCAAAGTTGTTCAGGATTCATTTCCCCAAGACCTTTATAACGCTGAACCTCAACACCTTTTCCGTCCGGAGCCAATTCCAAAGTGAATTGTTCACGCTCTTTCTCGTTGTAAGCATAGATTTTTTTGTTTCCTTTCTTCAAAAGATACAAAGGCGGTTGCGCAATATAAATGTATCCATTCTCAATCATCTCGTTCATAAAACGGAAGAAGAATGTCAAAATCAAAGTGGAGATGTGAGAACCATCGATATCCGCATCGGTCATAATGACGATTTTATGGTATCTTAGCTTGCTCATATTCAACGCTTTGGAATCTTCTTCTGTTCCTACAGAAACCCCAAGCGCTGTGTAGATATTCTTGATCTCCTCGTTGTCATAAACTTTATGAAGCATTGATTTCTCAACATTCAAAATCTTACCTCTCAAAGGCAAAATCGCTTGGAAATGACGGTCACGACCTTGTTTCGCCGTTCCACCTGCGGAATCTCCCTCTACAAGGAACAATTCTGATTCAGCCGGGTCCTTTGAAGAACAATCAGACAATTTTCCTGGCAATCCAGAACCACCCATTGGCGATTTTCTCTGGACCATTTCTCTCGCTTTCTTCGCTGCCTGTCTTGCTTTTGCTGCCAAAACAACTTTCTGAACGATGATTTTCGCTTCGTTAGGATTTTCCTCAAGGAAATTAGTTAGCATTTCGCCAACGATTTTATCAACCGCTCCGGAAACTTCGGAGTTACCTAATTTCGTTTTAGTTTGACCTTCGAACTGAGGTTCCATTACTTTTACAGAAACCACAGCAGTCAATCCTTCACGGAAATCGTCGCCTGTAATCTCCACTTTTTCTTTTGCAGGAATTCCTAGGTCATCCGCATATTTTTTAAGCGTTCTTGTCAAAGCTCTTCTAAAACCTGCCAAGTGCGTTCCACCCTCGTGGGTATTGATATTGTTAACATAAGAGTGCAAATTCTCTGTAAACGACGTGTTGTAACGCATCGCCACTTCCACAGGAATCCCTTCTCTTTCGCTTTCCATAAAAATCACGTTCTCCATAATGGATTCGCGGTTTCCATCGATGTATTCTACGAATTCTCTAAGACCACCTTCCGAATGGAAAACTTCTGAATTGAAACTTCCGTCCTCGTTTGGATGTCTCTCATCAATCAAAGTAATCGTAATCCCTTTGTTTAGGAAAGACAACTCTCTAAGTCTGTTCGCCAAAGTATCATAGTTGTAAACCAATTCCTGGAAAATAGTTCCATCCGGCTGGAAGAAAACCTCGGTTCCTCTTTCAGCTGTCGTTCCGATTTCAGCCACGTCTGCCAAAGCTTTTCCTTCAGAATATTTTTGTTGATAAAGTTTTCCATTACGGCTAACTGTTGCTACCAACAAAGTTGAAAGTGCATTCACACAAGAAACCCCAACGCCGTGAAGACCACCGGAAACTTTGTAAGAATCTTTATCGAATTTACCTCCAGCTCCAATTTTGGTCATTACCACCTCAAGTGCAGATTTCTGTTCTTTCTCGTGAAAATCAACTGGAATCCCACGGCCGTTATCTTTTACAGAAATGCTTTCACCTTCGTGAATAGTCACTTTAATCGTGTCGCAATAGCCTGCCAGCGCCTCATCGATAGAGTTGTCCACTACTTCATAAACCAAATGGTGAAGACCTCTCACGCCAACGTCACCGATGTACATTGATGGTCTCAATCTCACGTGTTCCATTCCTTCCAGGGCCTGGATGCTACTCGCTGTATATTCTTTTTGACTCATATTTTTTATATTAAAGATATAAGACTCAATCTTTCAAATAGTTAGCTTGAGAATATTTCTTTTTTATTTGTTAAATTCTTTTGTTAAAATGCTTACAAATATCGTGATTTTTTTCGAGATATGAAAGGATTATATTGAGTGGAAAAGGATAAGTTTTTAACAGGGAAGCTTGGGAATTTTAATAAGATAACATGGAGGACATCATCGCAAATTGCACTAGATATTTTTAAAACAAGACGATAACAAATAACGAATTAAATTATTTTTAATAAAACCGAAACCATAATTACGAATGGTAAAAATACCTTGATCAATAATTTGTCTCTATTTCAAACTAACCAACAAAAACTTTATATTATTCGCAATTATTGATTACAATCTATATCAAAATTAAAAATATTAAGCTAAAATATATCAGTCACAACAATTTATATTGAAAAAAATAATATATTTACGAAACAAACAAAACAAAATTTTTATGAAAAAAACAATCTTTATGTTAGGTGCTTTCGCAGCACTTTCTTTAACTTCTTGCAAGAAAGAAGAACCAAAAACCACTGCCACTACAAACGCAACCGAAGCTGCAGCTAAAGTAGAGGACGTAGTGGAATCATCCGACCTTCCGAAATTCAGCGACCCTGAAATCACAAAATTTGCAGAAGAGTATAATACTTATGTGAAAGATATGATGGCAGCAAGCAAAGCTCAAGATGCGACAAAAATCCAAGAGCTAACTGCAAAAGCACAGGAATGGGCAACCAAAGCACAAACAGCCATGGCAAAAATGACGCCGGAAGACCAAAAACTATGGACAGAATATTACACAAAACTGTCGCAAGATATGACGAATGCGGCAATGGGTAAATAATCCAACAACTCCAAAAAACTAAGCGAGTCCAAAATCTGGACTCGCTTTTTATTTAAGTTTAATGCTGACAATTAGTTATCCTGACCTAAAAACTCATCCACTTTCTGCGCACATTTCCGCCCTTCCGCAATTGCCCAAACCACCAAACTCTGCCCTTTTCTCGCATCGCCACAAGAGAAATATTTCGTCTGATTGGTTTTGAATTCTTTATCATTTCCGATGAGATTGCCTTTCGGGTCGAGGTTGATATCCAAATCCTCTACCAAACCTTTGTGCTCCACGTGCGTGTAACCCAAAGCGATGAAAGCCAAATCACAATCGATGATAAATTCAGAATTTGGTTTTTCTGTATAAAGATTCCATTTTCCGTCGGCATCTTTTGTCCATTCTGCTTCTACGAGACGGATTCCGGTCAGATTTCCGTTTTCATCTTTCACAAATTCTTTGGAATTGACAGACCATTTCCTATCAACACCTTCTTCGTGAGACGACGTGATATGTAAAGTCATCGGCATCGTTGGCCAAGGCATTGTTTCGTCGCGTTCAGTTGGTTGCATCGGTTTGTAATAGATTTGATAAACGACTTCCGCACCTTGACGGTTTGAAGTTCCAATACAATCTGAGCCTGTATCGCCACCGCCAATTACCACAACTTTTTTTCCTCGTGCGTCAATATCTTTTTCATTGAATGAAATTCCACTGACTTTTTTATTGCTTTGAGAAAGATAATCCATCGCAAAATGAACACCTTTCGCATCACGATTCGGAATCATCAATTCTCTTGGAACTGTACTTCCTAATGCCAAAACAACCGCATCAAAATTCCGGTTGAGTTCTTCCACAGAATAATTAACACCGACATTGACATTGGTTTTAAATTCAATTCCTTCTTCCTTCATCCATTGAACACGGCGCTCTACAATATTTTTATCCAGTTTAAAATCCGGAATTCCAAACCTCAACAATCCACCAATTTCTGGGTCACGTTCAAAAACTGTGACGTGATGTCCCATTTGATTTAATTGATAAGCAGAAGCCAAACCAGCTGGTCCAGAACCTACAACTGCTACATTTTTATCCGTTCTGAATTTCGGAATAATCGGTTTTGCAAATCCTTTCTCGAAGGCAATTTCGATGATATTTTTTTCAACTTCTTCTATCGCAACCGGCAGACTATTAATTCCCAAAACACAAGCTCCTTCGCAAGGTGCAGGACAAATCCGGCCTGTAAATTCCGGGAAATTGTTGGTCGAAATCAATAATTGATAAGCCTTTTCCCACTGCTCCCTGTAAACCGCTTCATTAAATTCCGGAATCATATTCCCAAGCGGACAGCCGCTTTGACAAAACGGAACGCCACAACTCATACATCTCGACGATTGTTTGTGAAGATAATCCTCGGAAATCGGTTTGTAAAATTCTTTATAATGCTGAACTCTTTCTTCCACAGGAAGTTTCTTCGGCAATTCTCTATCATATAATAAAAATCCGTCTGCTTTTCCCATTATTTCAATTCATTTATTTTATTTTCAATCGCTTTTTTGTAATCACGCGGATAAACCTTAATAATATGTTTCAAATTATTTTCAAAGTCACTTAGAAGATACGAAGCAAGCTCGCTGTTCGTCATTTCAAAATGCTCTTTAATCAAATCATTAATAATTAATTTATCATCTTCCGTAATCTCTTCCAGATTTGCCATATCAGGATTGAAATTCTCTTCCAAAAACCTTTCGACATCCCAAACATAAGCAATTCCCCCACTCATTCCCGCTCCGAAATTCCTTCCGACACCACCAAGAATCAAAACCGTTCCGCCGGTCATATATTCGCATCCGTGGTCGCCGACACCTTCCACAACTGCAGTTGCACCGGAATTACGAACCGCAAAACGTTCGCCTGCCATTCCGGAAACAAAGATTTTCCCCGAAGTTGCACCGTACAAAGCGACATTTCCGATGATGCTATTTTCGTGCGCTTTGATGACAGATTCTTTATCGTGATAAATTGCCAGTTTAGCTCCTGAAAGTCCTTTTCCGAAGTAATCGTTAGCATCGCCTTCCAGAATCATCGTGATTCCCTTGTTGCAAAATGCACCGAAACTTTGTCCAGCGGTTCCTTTAAAATTGAATTTCAGAGAATCCTCAGGCATTCCTTCTGAATGATATTTTTTGGTCAATTCGTGAGAGAGAATTGTTCCGACAGTTCTGTCCGTATTTTTAATATTAAAATTAGCTTCCGCAGTTCCATTTTCTTCGATTGCCAACTTTGAAGCTTCCAACATTTTCCAGGAAAGCGAATCGTCGATTCCGTGGTCTTGAGTTTCATTTTTAATGATTGGCAAATCCGTTTCGGGCTTGAAAAGAATAGGACTTAAATCAATATTTTTATGTTTCCAGAATGAAATATCTTTTTTGGTTGTCAAACATTGGGATTGCCCAACCATTTCGTCAATCGTTCTAAAGCCTAAACTCGCCATTATCTCTCTAACTTCCATCGCCAGAAAAGTAAAATAACTAACCAAATGCTCCGGTTTTCCTTTGAACTTTTTCCGAAGTTCCTCATTCTGCGTTGCGATTCCAACCGGACAAGTATTGAGATGACACTTGCGCATCAAAATACAACCTTCCACAATCAATGCTGATGTGGAAATTCCCCATTCTTCTGCACCAAGCAAAGTGGCGATTACAATATCACGACCAGTTTTGACTTGACCATCAACTTGTACAGTGACGCGTTGACGCAGTTTATTTTTAATTAAAGTCTGTTGCGTTTCCGCCAATCCCAATTCCCAAGGCAAACCTGTATGTCTTGTCGAACTCAAAGGAGAAGCACCAGTTCCGCCGTCATAACCAGAAATTAGAATGTGGTCAGCTTTCGCTTTTGCAACGCCGGAAGCAATCGTTCCAACACCCGCTTTTGAAACCAATTTGACCGAAATCCTTGCGTGGCGATTGGCATTTTTCAAATCAAAAATCAATTGCGCCAAATCCTCAATCGAATAAATATCGTGATGTGGTGGAGGCGAAATCAAACCAACGCCCGGCGTGGAATGTCGGGTTTTCCCAATCCATTCATCCACTTTGAATCCTGGTAATTGTCCGCCTTCGCCCGGTTTTGCACCTTGCGCCATTTTGATTTGAATCTCTTCAGCTTCGGATAAATATCTCGCCGTCACTCCAAATCTTCCCGAAGCAACTTGTTTAATTGCCGAACGCATATCATCTCCATTTTCATTAATGGTATAACGATTTTCATCTTCGCCACCTTCGCCCGTATTGCTTTTTGCGCCGATTCTATTTATTGCAATCGCGAGTGTTGTATGAGCTTCCCAGGAAATCGAACCGAAAGACATTGCGCCAGTTGCAAAACGTTTCAGAATATTTTCTAAAGGCTCAACCTCCTCAATTGAAATGGCTTCCCGGTCATTTTTGAAATCCATCAAACCTCTTAATAAAGAAGCTTTCTCTGACAATTGATTGACGGTTCTTGAATATTTTTTAAACAAATCATAACGGTCATTCCAAGTCGCCTGTTGCAAAAGATGGACGGATTGCGGATTGAATTGGTGATATTCATTTTCCGGTTTCCATTGATAGATTCCGCCTGGTTCCAATACTTTTTGTGGAAGTTTTGTTCCGAAAGCATTGAAATGTTTTACCAAAGCTTCTTTTGCAATTTCGTCAAAACCAACACCATTAATTCTGGATATTGCTCCTGTAAAACACGTATTGACAACGGTTTTATCAATCCCAATGATTTCGAAAATCTGTGCTCCGTGATAGGATTGTAATGTCGAAATTCCCATTTTGGAAAATATCTTCAACAATCCATCTCCCACCGCTTTTTTGTAATTGTATTTTAATTGGTCAAGGTCAGTTTCTTCACCAAATTCATTCTTATGAAACATCTCTCTGATGCTCGCCAAAGCCAGATAAGGATTGATAGCCGTAGCCCCGAATCCCAGCAAAGCTGCAAAATGATGAACTTCCCAAACATCGCCAACTTCCATCACCAAACCTACTTTCCTACGAACACCTTTTCGAATCAAATGATGATGAACAGCAGAACAAGCCAAAAGTGAAGGAATCGTCGCGTGACCAGAATCCATCGAACGGTCGGAAAGCACAATCACTTCAAAACCGTCGTCAACAGCATCTGTTGCGTAACGGCAAATCCTGTCAATCGCTTTTCTTAGATTTCCATCTTTTCCGTCAGCTTTGAAATACGTATAAATTGTTTTCGACTGGAATTTACCTGTATCAACACTTCGAAGCTTTTCTAGTTGCTCATTGTTAAGAATCGGATTATCGAGTTTTATAGAATGGGCAAAATTCTTGTCCTCTTGCAAAAGATTTCCGCTTCCACCGATAATTGTTGTAAGAGACATTACCAATTTTTCTCGGATTGGGTCAATTGGCGGATTTGTAACCTGAGCGAATAATTGTTTGAAATAAGAACTCAAATGTTGTGGCTTTTCACTGAGAACAGCAAGTGGTGCATCGAAACCCATAGAGCCAATTGGTTCTTTTCCGTAATCTGCCATTTCTTTGATAATGACATCCAAATCTTCTCTGGAATAGCCAAACGCTTTTTGATATCTGAAAATATCTTCGGACTGCAACTTATTGAAACGAATTTTAGGACTTGGTAATTCGTTGATATTGATATTCATTTTATCCAACCAATCTCGGTAAGGTTGTGAGGTACAGATTTCTTTCTTCAGTTCTTCATCGCTGATAATCTCGCCTTTTTTCATATCAACCAAGAACATTTTTCCAGGTTGGAGACGACCTCTTTTAATCACTTTTTGAGGATCGACCGGCAAAGCGCCAGATTCTGAAGCCATAATCACGCGATCATCCGAGGTCACACAATATCTTGAAGGGCGAAGTCCATTTCTATCCAAAGTAGCGCCGATAATATCGCCATCAGTAAACGAGATGGAAGCCGGACCATCCCAAGGCTCCATCATACAGGCGTGGAATTCGTAAAAATCTTTTTTGTAAGGATCCATTTGGTCGTGACCATCCCAAGCTTCCGGAATCAACATCATCATCGTATGTGGCAACGATCTTCCTGAGTGATAAAGCAACTCGACCATATTATCCAAATAAGAAGAATCCGATTGGCCAGGTTTTGTGATCGGCAAGATCATATCCATTTCCTGTGCTGTGAAATTGGGACTTTCGAATGTTTTTTCGGAAGACCGAAGCCAATTGAGATTTCCGCCAATCGTATTGATCTCGCCATTATGCGCTAGAAATCGGAAAGGCTGCGCCAAACTCCAAGTAGGATTTGTGTTTGTAGCAAAACGGGAATGCACCATTCCAAAAGCAGAACGAAGTCTCGGATCCGTGAGGTCTTTGAAATAATTTCGGATCTGGACGGAACGCAATTGTCCTTTATAAATCAATTTTTTGCAAGAGAACGAGGCGACATAGAAACCAATCGGATCATTGCTGGTCACGCTCATGATCTGATGCGAAATGTAATTTTTGAAAACAAAGAGTTTTCTTTCCAAATCTTTTTCAGTTTCCGTATCGTACGGGCGTTCGACAAAAAGCATTTCCATTACAGGCTCGACACTTTTTGCCAAATCGCCAAGATCCAAATTATTGACAGGAACCGGACGATACCCCAAAATTTTAAGTCCTAATTTCTCAGCAGACTGCTCGATGATCTCTTTGCATTCTTGTCTGATGAAATTGTTCTGTGGAAAGAAAAGCATTCCGAGTCCATAATGACCTGGCTCGGGAAGGTCGATCCCGTAATTGAGTGCTTCATCATAGAGTAGCTCGTGCGGAATTTGAAGTTGGATCCCGGCGCCATCACCAGTATTACTTTCGTAACCTGTCGCGCCTCGATGTTCCATATTTTCCAACATTGTAATGGCGTCACTGACGATCTTGAAACTTTTGACACCTTTGATATTAGCCACAAAACCGACTCCACAGGAATCGAATTCTGTCTCGGGTAAATAAAGTCCTTGATTTTTTGGATTTGAATTTTGAGAAATTTCCTTAGCTCTTTTCATCTTCATTCTTTTTGGATACTATCAAATTTAATGAAAAAAGAAAGAAAAATGATTTTAAATTACTAATTCAACAATTATACAAAACATAATTAGAATTAAAATCAATAAAACAACCTAATATTTATCTATAATTCACATTAATTTAATATTAGACAATTATTTGTTAAAATTAAATTAACATACCAAATATTTAGACACTTGACAATCAAGACACTAAAATAAAATCAACTTTTTCTAATTAGTAAATTATAGAGATAAGTTCTATTGAATGACCGTAATTTTTAAAAAATTGCTTTTATTCACATGTACCCTATCAAAAATCAAGTAGTATTTGTAAAAATTTAATTCATTAATACAATCACTCTATTTTTTAGGAGGTGAAAATTTTAAAAACACAACTTTGAAACAATAGGAAAAAACATTGCCTCAATCACAATAATTACTAATTAAGCAAACTTATTGACATAAAAGTGTTAAATAAATAAAAAACCCCACTTTTACAAGCAGGGTCATCAATATTTTTAAGAAATCATTAAACTAATTTCATCCACAAAACGTCATCAATCTTATCCACTTTCACCAAGTTATTCTTAGTTAAAGTTTTGGAAGCCTTGTCCCATTTCTTACCGGACAATTGAGAACGAGTTTTCACTTCGTTAAGTTCAAATGGCGCTTCTTGAGAACCTAGAACTTCTAGTATTACTTTTTCATCTTCTCCCAACTCCACTTTTGGAACCACTTTTTCTGGTCTCATTTGAGGGAAGAAAAGAACTTCCTGGATGGATGGATTATTGGTGAGGAACATGATCAATCTGTCCATCCCGATTCCCATTCCTGAAGTTGGCGGCATTCCGTATTCCAAAGCCCTCAAGAAATCCTCATCGATGAATTGCCCAGCTTCATCATCGCCTTTTTCGGCTAATTTTAATTGATCTTCGAAACGTTCTCTTTGATCGATCGGATCATTCAATTCAGAATAAGCATTTGCGATTTCTTTACCGCAAACCATAAGTTCGAAACGTTCCGTCAAACCATCCTGACTTCTGTGTTTTTTGGTCAAAGGTGACATTTCTACTGGATAATCGGTAATGAAAGTTGGCTGAATAAAGTTTCCTTCACATTTTTCACCAAAGATCTCATCGATCAATTTCCCTTTACCCATTGTTTCATCAACTTCAATTCCGATAGATTTTGCGAAGTCGAATAATTCGTGCTCAGACTTTCCAGTGATATCAAAACCGGTATATTTTTGGATAGCTTCTGTCATAGAAACTCTTGCATAAGGTGCTTTGAAATCAATTTCTTGGTCACCAAATTTGGCTTTCGTAGTTCCGTTCACTGCAATTGCGCAATGCTCTATCATTCTTTCTGTGAAATCCATCATCCAGTAATAATCTTTGTAGGCAACATAGATTTCCATTACTGTAAATTCTGGGTTGTGCGTTCTGTCCATCCCTTCATTTCTGAAGTTTTTTGAGAATTCGTAAACACCGTCAAATCCGCCGACAATGAGTCTTTTCAGATATAATTCGTTAGCAATTCTTAGGTACAAAGGAATATCTAAAGCATTGTGATGCGTAATAAAAGGTCTTGCCGCAGCGCCGCCAGGAATAGCCTGTAAAACAGGAGTTTCAACTTCAATATAACCAGCATCGTTGAAAAACCGACGCATTGCAGTGTACATTTTTGTTCTCTTAACGAAAGTTTCTTTAACGTTAGGATTCACGATCAGATCTACATAACGCTGTCTGTAACGCAATTCTGCATCGTTGAAAGCATCGTGCACTACGCCATTTTCGTCAGTTCTTGGCTGAGGAAGTGGACGAAGTGTCTTGGTCAAGATCTGAAAATTGGTCACCTTAACAGTCATCTCACCAACTTGCGTGTTGAACAATTCACCTTCCACGCCGATGATGTCACCGATGTCAAGAAGATGTTTGTAAACCTCGTTGTATAAAGTTTTGTCTTCACCAGTACAGATCTCGTCCCGGTTAAAATAAACCTGGATCTTGCCTTCGGAATCCTGCAATTCTGCAAAACTCGCCTTTCCCTGAATTCTTCTGGACATCAATCTTCCAGCAATCACTACCTTTTTCCCTTCTTGGAAATTCTGTTTTATAGATTTTGTGGAATCGGTGATTTTGTATTCAGCGGCCGGGAACGCATCGATTCCCAGGTCGGTCAGTTTTTGCAATTTTTCGCGACGGATAATTTCCTGTTCTGATAATGACATTTTAATTCAATTTTTTGGAATTGCAAAAATAGTGATTTTAAAATGTTTATGGAAGTTAAATTTTGGGTGAACCACAAAAGGCACAAAAGAAAACTTATTGGATTTTTTTGAACACAAAGTCCGCTAAGTTTTTTTTGAACTTATTGAAACTATTTTGAGTTTTTTTGCGTGCACCATAGGTTTCACCTACGGCTACTGAGATTAAACCCTTGGGGTTTTGAAGCGGAATGACAAAATTGGATGTTATGCAAACTGGTGATTTGTACTGAAACTGCAGCCCGACTTGAGTGGAAATCCTTTTTTGCGGCTGGAAAAGCAAGGGCAAAAAGATTGGGAACGGAAGGCGGAAAAGCTGCCCAAATTTTTTATTAATCTAAAACCAATCTTTCCTACTTTCTGTCGGGACAAATGACCAAGCCAAGATCCGGCTGATCTTTTGACCTTGTGCCATATCGATGGTTTTGAATTCTGGAACTTTGAGGTTTTTCAGCAAAGTTGTCAGCTGGTGGAGGTTGTCTTTTTTGGAAACCAAAGTGGTAAACCACAAAACCTGCGACTTGAACTGGACACTTTCGTTGATCATTTTCTTGATGAAAACCTCCTCGCCACCTTCGCACCAAAGCTCTGACTGGTTTCCGCCGAAGTTGAGAATTGGTTTTTGAACTTTGTTGTTTCTAAGATTTTTGGTTTTTCTGCGATTGCCTTTTAGGGCGTCTTCTGCGGAGTCGTGGAAAGGCGGATTGCACATCGAAAAAGTAAAACTGTTGTCTGGTGATATTATATTTTTAAAGATAAAATCAGAATCTGGTTGGAATTTCAAATGAATATTTTCTGATAAATCTGGATTGCTGTCCAAAATCTTCTGTGCGTTTTCCAGAGAATCCTTGTTAATATCGGTTCCCAAAATTCCCCAACCGTACGAACTATTCGCAATCAAGGGATAAACGAGATTGGCGCCCGTTCCGATATCCAAACCTTTAACCGAATTTCCTGTTGGAATCTCGCCATTTTCTTCGGCTAATAAATCTGCCAAATAATGGATGTAATCTGCACGACCAGGAATCGGTGGACAAAGATTGCCTTCCGGAATATCCCAATCTTTGACATTATAATATTTCAGAAGCAAAGCTTTGTTGAGTAATTTAACCGCTTTGGGTAAACTGAAATTAATCGTCAACGTATCGTAATCATTTTTGAAAACGTAATGTTTGAGTTCGGGAACTGCGACAATCAATTCTTCGAAGTCGTAAGAATTTCGGTGGATATTTCTGGGGTGAAGGCTGGATTTTTCGGTCATTATTTTGAAGATAAAATGTATTGCGCCATAAACTTCGCATTCTCCTTACTGAATCCGTGCGCTGGCATTGGAACATCGCCCCAAACGCCAGAACTTCCTTTAATGATTTTGTCTGCCAGCATTTCTACATTTTCTGGTGTATTCTCATATTTCTCAGCAACTTCTTTGTAAGATGGCCCAATCAACCTTTCGTCCAATTTGTGACAGCCAAGACAATCAGAACCTTCTATCAGAGATTTCCCTTCTGCGATCGGGTCGGTAACCACTTTTGGTGCTGAAGTTTCTTCTTCAACAATGACATTTTTATTTCCTGAGTTTTCATTTTTGGAGCACGAGAATATTATAAAAGATAACATTACTATAAAAGTCCTTTTCATTTTCAAATTTTGTCCAAATATAAATAAAAAAGACATCCTTTGCAGGATGTCTTTGTATGATAATTATTAAGGAAACAACTATTTTTTGATGATCACCTTTTCACTGAAATCAACACCAAGCCCTGAACCTTTCACGAGATAAACCCCGTTTGGCAACGAACTAACATTAATTACACTATTATCCGAAAGATTAAGATTATCTTCCAAAACTAATTTTCCAGAAGCATCATAAATCTTGACTAAAGTTTTTCCTAAAGTAGTTGAGCCACTTTTGATATGAATTTCGTTTTTAGCAGGATTTGGATAAACAACGAATTTATCTTTCTGAACGTCAGCAACCGCAAGGTTACAATCTGCAGGAACTGT
>Ga0308171_1002325_pt1 | contig 20528 bp, 16 predicted proteins | sample PhyGR1_FD_202135 | JGI IMG/M metagenome (GOLD analysis project Ga0308171, IMG submission 202135) | Phyllosphere microbial communities from UC Gill Tract Community Farm, Albany, California, United States - DLSLSG.R1 | ecosystem: Host-associated > Plants > Phyllosphere > Unclassified | place: USA... | reverse complement strand
GTCGATTCGACCAGCCGAAAACCGATTGGGCGCCCATGGTTAACGATTGCAATCGACGTCCACACCAGATCTGTCATCGGTTTTTATCTAAGCCTTCACCATCCTTCCGCGGTATCCAATGCTGCATGCTTAGTGCACTCGGTCACACCTAAACACGGCTGGTTATCAGAGCTCAATTTGCATGAAATTCAATACCCTATGTATGGGCTCCCCCAGCACATTTATGTCGATAACGGCAAAGATTTTCGCTCTGCCGCGTTCATTTCAGGATGTAAAGAATATGACATTAAATTAACGTGGCGCCCTCCTGGTTCGCCACATTATGGCGGTCACATCGAGCGATACATCGGAACCCTTATGAAATCTATGCGTGGCTTGCCGGGCGCTATCCTCGCGAGTGTCGCAGACAAGGCAAGATACTCCAATCTAAAGGCGCCAGGAATGACATTGAGTGAAGTGCGCGACTGGATCATTGAGCAGGTCGGTATTTATCACATGAAAGAGCACTCCGAACTGGGGTGCTCTCCCCTGCTTAAATGGGAGAGCGCTCACAAAAATAAAGATGGGAAAATAATTCCACCAGCGATAGTAGGAGATTTTAGGAAATTAGCCATAGACTTTCTTCCATTTAAGCGAGGCTCAATCCAGAGAAGCGGTGTCACTATCCACGGAGTGCAGTATTATGCGCCGGCGCTCAAGCGCTTCAGCATTAAAACACCTTGCATTATCAAGTTCAACCCACAGTCAATCTGTAAGATCTGGGTAAAACCAAACGGTGAAGGCAGTTATATTCAGTGTGACTACTCGGACATCAGATTACCAGATTGCTCGCTCGCTGAACTAAAGGCTGCACGCAAGGAACTGAGCGCCGAGAACAAATCTAGAGTGCCTGTTTCAATGATATTCGCGGCAGTTGAAAGAAACCGCGAGAGGGTTGCAGCAGCGACACAAAAGACTGCAAAAATGAGACGCGAGCAAGAAAAACAAAAAAATTTGTTCACCGCAGATTTAAAGAGGATAGTGCCAGAGCTCTCACCTCGCCTGGACTATAGCCGTCAACCAAAGACTTACGACGTGGAGTGAATGTGATGGCTAGCGACTATTCGCACCTCAACACACTGTGCCAGTCCGTAATGGCGCTGCCCACCAAGGAGAGGATAGGTTTCATTCATAAAGATAAGTGGGTGAATCACAGCGCAGGAGTGAATATCCGGAATAGAATCAAATCCTCACTTTTCCTGCCCAATAACGAACAAGCAATGTGCATGATGATCGTAGGTGCCGGAGGAGTTGGAAAATCTAGTCTGCTTGATCGCGTCGTGAAAGATTGTGAATCATGGGCTCATCGACAAGGCGTACCTGCACCATACCTGCAATTGAAGCTGCCGTCAGATCCGACGTTGAGAAATAATATATCCGCGCTGTGTAACCAGTGCGGGCTGTCTACCCACAGCGTAACGAAAGATGCACTGCCTAGGCCGTTGGAACTATTGTTTAAGGCCCGAAAAATCAGAATGTTGCTCGTGGATGAATTCAATCACCTGCTGGCTGTAAATCGAATCGAAGCGAGAAAGAATTTAAATTTCTTCAAGCTTATCTCTGGCCCTCCAATGTCACTCATACTGGTGGTGTTTGGCACGCATGATGCTATGCACGCAATAAGAATGGACATACAGCTCTCCAGTCGCTTTCAGGTTTTTGAACTGGAGCAGTGGAGGCCAGACGAGGAATTTCGATCATTTCTGGCCAGCTACGAAAAATGCATCCCCCTCATGCATCCATCTAATTTGGCGTCCAAAGAGATAGTTGATTATTTTGTTAATCAACTAGAACCAACAACACGCAATATCGTCAATCGACTCAAATGGGCTGCGATGACGGCCATTCTTGAAGGTTCCGAGCGCATTAGTATTGATGTGCTTAAAAGATCTGATTTCCTCCCTGACCTGAGCTCGGTGTATGAGTAGTAACCACTTATTTGTAGGCATGCACCGGCCTTACTCTGATGAGGTCTTCAGTTCGTGGCTTAATCGCGGTATAAAACGAGGCGTTCCAAAGTTTTTTGAGACGGCGGCAATATTGGCACATTTAGGGATTACTGATCCAGACAGCATCAAGCATGCCCAAGTGTGCATCTTGTCCTCTCAGATCCTGGGCTGCACACCTAGCGCGATCCAGAGCCTACTGCCAACCCCCGCTTTGTGGCTTCCGCCCGTCACTCAGAGACGAAAATACTGTATTTCCTGCATAGCTGAAGATCTGGCTCAAGGGCGCCATCCAGCTTACAGAAGATCTTGGCTCCATCGATGGTCCGTTGGCTGCCCTGTGCACTTACATCCGTTGTCGATGATCCATCACTTTACTGAGGACACTAATGAAACTATAAGTCATGCTGTTTTTGTTGCTCTATCAGGCGACTCGCCTTGGTATAAATTTAGCTATCAAGCCATCCTGGCTGCCTCTTTACGGCGCCCTGAACTTGGCTGCTTTCTGACTGCGCTACGCTTCCAGCTTTGGCTAGCAAACGCCCTTAAACATTCGACAGTGCATCTGCCTACCGGAAGGTCAATAAAAGCAAACCACCTCTTACAGATAATTGATGCCACCGCAATAACTCTGGTCAAGGGTTTTTGCGACACGGACCTTGCCCTCGTATCTTTTACGCCACACGACGCCGGCAGTGATGCCGATCGTCACAACGCTGCTAGATTAGCACCTAACGATATTGCGCGGTTTGACCCTTTGCATACCTCAAGATTACTCGCTACTCTTGGGGCATTCCTAGGCATCCCTTCTTGCGTATCAATGTGGCGCATACTTAGCAGGAATTATCGATATAGTCCACCACCCCTTATAAGCTTTTTTCCTGATATAGAAGCACAAATAACTGATGAGATAATCAAAAAATTATGTGCTTATAAAAACCCTTGCATTGATCTCGTGGAGGGTTGGCTTAGTAGCGTAGGGACACACCGACTCCATCCCGCGCCCTTTTGTTTTATTCGATAACGTTCCTAAAGCTTTGCGACTGCTAACCGCCGCGTTTGGAGAATCCTCGCATGGCAAACCCAATCGACCCCAATGACTTGGACCACTCAATTCTTCCTGAAAACATCTTCTTCGCTCAGCAGGCTTTAAAGCAATATTTTTTACACTTTATCGGCGACAGTCGCACGACGATGTTTAACTGTCTTAAGTACCTTGCACGCGACATTGGCTACGACGACTCACGACTTGAAAGCGTACCTTGGCAAAGGCTGGACGCCCCCAGCATTATTTCATTAGTCAGTGAGTGGAAACAAAAATACTCTACAGCCACAATAGAGCTGAGGCTGATTGCAGTACGAAAAATACTTCGGTGCTGTATGGCTCAAGGCCTCATCACTGACAGACAGTACCGAGAAGTAGATGCGCTTCGATTTGAGTTTGAAAAATTGAGAGATTATCGTGGCGTCTATGTCAACTCCGACACCATTGTAAATTTAATGCGCAGCTGCCTGAACGATGAACGTTACCTCCTCGCACTTAGGGATTGCGCCATGGTTGCTTTGCTTTTCGGAGCGGGTTTACGTCGAGCAGAGGCTAGCGCAGTTAGGCGTCATGATGTGGATTTGAAAAATACATCGCTGCAAATATTCAACAAAGGAAAACTAACCTCCCGTCGTCTACTCAACTGGGCACACGAACCATTGATCAACTGGCTGGAGGAGTCAGGCAACCATATCGACTGTGGCGATTGTATTCTCCAACGTGTCAGCAAGAGCGGGAGAATACTGGGAAATCTTACGGCGGATGGTTTGTATAGCGCACTAAGGTCAAGGTGCTTAGAAGCGGGCATCTGTCCCTTGGGGCCTCACGACGCAAGGCGAACATTCGCTATGGATTTTTCACACAAATATGGCTTAAGCGCCGCTCAAATTGCACTCGGGCATAAAAGTATTTCTTCGACGTTAAAGTACGACCAATCGGGAGATCAGGGATCTGAATGGGCTGAGTTTTAGCTAAAGCGATTCCTGGATAATCCCATCATCACTTCGGTCAAATCCCCCATACCTGCTGCAAAAAACCGCGGCTGCTCTAGTCTTTGTACGCCATATAGCCCGGTTCGATATGATTGAAAACGATCCAATAAAAGTAGGCACATCATGCCATTTCGCATACTCACTGGTCGACTCAAAACCCTCCATGACTAATTCTGACGACAGGCAGATTTGGGGGGCTTCGACAGGCCTTATCCTTGAGGACATAAAAAGTAATTTCGTGCATTTCTCGCATAAAAAGAAGAAAATCTGACCTATATCCCAGCTTGGTGTTTTGTGTTTTTCAAAAAAGCCATGTAAAGCAATGGCTTAAGATTTATTCTTTTTAAGGTAGGCTGACACCTTCAGTCTCTTCTCAGCTTCGCAGCCCAGAAATCCGTGAATGCTCGGTTTGAAAACCATAATTTTGCAACCAGAAACCTTGTCTCAAATCCCATCGTCTAGTCCAATCGTCTAATTAAGTTTAAACATCTCCGGTCATGCCTGTGCTCTGCTCGACGATCGGCACAATTGCGTATCCAGCGTCCAAGCCTGTTCACAATTGTCACGGCTCAGGCAGTCTAGAACTGAACGGCCTCCGCCAGCATCCTTTAGCGACTACAATTTCTTTTCATGATATGGCGCTCGATCGCCTAGGCCCCAGCGTCGGCTCACCCGGGCCAAGCTCGGACGCCGGCAAGCAGCTCAATGCCGGCGGTCTTATCAGCTGCGTCCTAGAGACCTCACGCTCCAAATGCCATCCCATGCCCGCTCCTCGTCCTGTGAGTACCCTGTCTGCTTGTCCGCTCGTTTGCACTCAACGTAAAACTCAACATCATGATCGCTGATTAGCATATCCGGAGACCTTCGCGTCTTCCCGTTTGGCCAGAGGATGCTGTTCTCAGGGATGAAGGCAACGTTATAGCCGTTTCTCAGGTAAAAAGCGGCTGTCAGAAGCTCAAAAATCTGTGTCTCTGGCTTCCCGTTATTGGCAAGCATCTTGTCCAGGACATCGTTAACGCCAGGCACTTCTCGAAGCTCATCAGCGTAAGCTCCGATTGCCATGACATACGGGTAAACACGTCGGCTACTATAGGCAGAGTCGCTGAGCGGCGTATCGAAAGACAACTCAGCGGCGAGGATGTACCAGTCGATGTCGTTCTCAGGTGGTTCGAAGAGCTGCGGCTCGATTGGCATTGCTAGGTCGATCACTGCCTCCTTTTCACGGATACGTGCCAAATACGCTGCTTTGCGCTTCGCCCAAGCCTCCTCACCAATCCTGTCCACCAGCAGTTTGTGAAACGCTTTCTTTTTCGCCCGATCAACAAACCCTTTTTCCATACTTCACGCCCTCAGTCTTCACTTGGCACTTACGGCAGGCTGTTCTCTGAGCCTTCAGCTGGCTGGTGGTGTAATAACAACATTACCTGCAAAGCCATTGCCAGCACTTAACGCCCCAACCTGATTTTCTTTGCGGTATTATTATGAGTCAAATATTTCTACTTTTCTAAGCGAGCATTCTCCAAGGAAAATATAATGTTACCATGCACGTCCTCTATAGAAACAACCGATTCAAAAAGTGGCGCAATATAATCCTTGAATTCACTAACGCTTGCGAGTCCGTTTCGCAGTCCTTCGACTACGGTTCGCTGGCCGCGACTTGTCGCATATGTCACGACCTGACTATAAAGAGCCAGCTCTTTGGCTGTGAAATCTAAGTTTCTAAAGCCAGAGTGAACGGAGTCATTTCTAAATTCTCGTATTTTGTCCACTACTAGCTTCAGCTCCCGCCCCCAGAAATCGTAAAGCTTGTGGTCGCGCAACTCCAAGCCAAGTGTCTTCGACAGTGCTTGTAGGTGTCGCCCATTAGGAAATCCTAAAAACCATCGCACCAAGCCTTCGATATTGTCCGACTCCCCTTCTTTTACTAGAGCCTCCAAGGAAAACCAAAGAAACAATATTTTTAATTGCGCATTCCTTTCGTGTCGCGCATTACGAGACCAGTGCAACGAACGCTTATAGCGCTGGCTAAGTTCGTTTTCCAGCGACAGGATATAGTGATGAATATCAAAAACCTGCAGGCTACTGGGGTCGCGAACAAAGGCCAGCGATGGCCTGAATCCATTGCGCAGTATTGGAGCGATTTCGCCATTATCCAGATTTTTTACGAATCCTGCGCTTGCCGCCTCATAGTTTGAAATGTGGTATTCGCTGGACTTTATATCAATGATTTCGGATATTTTTCCGGCAGATGCTTCAATGGCCTCCTCTGCATCAGCGCTTTTAACTATTGTGGCTACTCGTGCGGTAATCATGAAGTCATCTGGCTGCAAGCCAAAGCTGGCGCAAGACTCTTTGATTGCGCAAATCTCAGCCGCGCTATCTGACTTAGCAGAGCGAAATTCAACTTCGCCGTAAACCACGGTGCGGGGCAGTACTACGCTATCCTTTTCCATGGCTCTTACGACAAGGTAGTCAGGCATATGATTTCCCCGCGATAACCTCTAGAAGTCGCTCAATCAAGATGCTTTTCATTGCCTGGGCAGCAAGACCTTGAGACTTTAATTTTTTTGAAGCTAAAAACGTTTCAAACTCCATTGTCAATCGAACGCAGCGGTACTTGAGGATCACATCTACAACCAAATACATCGCCTGATCATCCATCTTGTACTTGAGCATTTCCCTGGCGCACTCAAGACATAACGAAGCATTTCCATTTGCGAAATAGAGCATCAAACGGTAATAAAGAAGCTCACCCCTTTGGGGTTTTGAATCGAATAGGGCCAGGTCATACCTTCTCATGGCTGCTTTGTCAAAAGACTTAACGGCGAGCTCATAGCCTAGACGAATCACTTGCGCATTTTTTGGCTTGACGGCTGCAAGGCGCTCCAAATAGTAACGCGCTTCAATCACTTTTCCTGCGGTGTTTAGCTCTTTAATGTAGCTGAGCGTTGCCGCAAAATACTTTGTACTACTCTTAGGCGTGCTTCGAAAAGCCATTTCTCGGTTTGTCATCTGCCCTCCCTGGTTGATTTATACGTGTCCCCGAAAGAGTTTTACCTTCCACGTACCTTTGTCAGCGCCAGCAGGCTATCCGTCAACCAATTCGGCCTGTAATAACAACGTACGGTGCCCAGTGCGCCGCTTGGCTCATTCCTGTATTGATCGCTTGGTCGCGATAGTATTCATTAAGACTAATCTGAGCTTCACGTAAGGCGATAGCGATGGAACGTGGAGATTCAAACGCTTGGCATGTTTCGTAAAATATCCTGAAGAAGGTTGGCGCGCTGACATCCAAAGTTTCCCAGAGACTGGACACCACGCTCCGAACACCTCCACGCAGCAGCGTAAGGGAGAATCCCTCTACGTCCAAATCCTGACGCGCTGTTCCGCAGGCTGACAGTACAAACAGCCCCAAATCCGACGGTTTACGCTCTGTAGCTTTACGCAGCCGGTTAATGCTCAAATTGCCGTCGGCAAGAGCTAGCATCGACAGCGAGTCACTGGTCGCATTGAACACAGCGTGCGTCGCAAGATGGATGGCGCAGTTACTCTGTCCATCGAGCGCGAGTTTACCTAGCATACGATCAATGGAACATTCGTTGTGGCTATAAGCTTCGCAGGCCGCAGGGGGTATTTTGGATTTCAGAGCACCCTGGATGAATTCGCGCTCCAGAGCCGCCCCAGGCAAACGGCCATCAGCTAACTCAGAGCAGGCAAAAACAGTCACAGATGAATAACTATGTGCTGTACTGGCAGGCATTAAGCTACCGGCTGCATTGAAATAAGCGATTGAGTAGCGCTCAAAAAGATATCTTTCACCATCGAACAACGCCGCGAATGGAACTCCATCCAGTGGGCTGTCTGTCTCGATCCATAAGTGAGTAACACCTTCCAACGCATCAGCCACGGGCTTAATTAATGCACGGTACAATGCAGAGGAAAGCTCTAAAAAGTCGCGCTGGCTCGCAGAGTGCGATTGACGCAACGCAAAGGAGATCAAAGAAATTCCTGCGAACGTATCGTCGGTTTGACAGGTTGAAATCGAGGCCCCTACTTCTACCGTGATCGTCATGTACGTAGGTGACACAAGGTATCGGATTCGGGCATCCCCAGAAGCTAGCATGTCTGGAGATAAATTGCCTTGAGCGTGGCGCTGCAACATCTTACGGCGATTGATTTGCGTTTCAATTGCGTGATCAAGGCCAGCCAGCAATTCACCCATACGTGCGATCGTCGCATCGCTTAAGCTTTCGTTCATTGGAATCGAGGTCAAAAACGACATTATGCCCGACTCGTACAACCCAGCAGCTTCAGCTTGGTTGACGGCTACGGCAGCTTCAATCTCGACTGGGACATTGTCGCGTCGCGTATATACGCCCCATGCGTCATCTTTGAGCAACGCGAATGCCTGCTCCGCTTCGTTGTATCTGCCGGTAATGGTAAGGCTTTGAGCGAGTTTGCGATGGGCGTCTGATCGTGATCTTAAGTACAAAGCTGCCCCGATCGATTCAAGCGTCTCGCTAGGATAAGCTTCCCTGTATACAGCGTGAACCGCTGCCTTGCCAAACAGCACAGCAGCATGGCGAGCGTTAAGTCGCTCAAAGCCCTCTACCATCTTCAATCGAATGAAGGAGTCAGGATTTAAAAAGCCTTCCAACGTCGCCAGATTGCTAGTGTGGCCCCAGTTTGAAAATCCGGCTAGTAACGCCCAAGCGAAATAAAACCAAGCTTGCTCAGTATGCCCTAAGTATGACTGTACAAGCCCAGCACATGCCCAGCCACGGCCTTCGAACCACGCTCTTGACCCCACCTGCTTACATTGTTGCGCAGCTTTGGAGAACCAGTACGCAGCTTGATGGAATGACTCGTGTTTTTCGGCGTGGGCAATCGCCCTCATACCTAAATTGAAGTGAACAAAGCCGAACCCGCTGTAAGCATGAATGCATTGGTAGTTCGCATCAGCTTGCTGGGAAGGGTCAGTATTCTCTTCCGCACATCGAAGCACTCTCCCAAAAACAGCGAGTGCTCGCTCGCTTAAGTTAGCCCCTGCAAGAGCATTGCCGTAATTATTGAATAGAGTTGCGAGATCGCCGGCAGTCGGAATGTACTCGGTTGCCTCACTGGCAAGCCATAATGTTGTGTGTATGGACAAGATGGCAAGTAGTGAGTGCGGAGTTCTGTCAAGCGCGTGCATTAGACCATCAACTTCGAACCACCGATCGGCGGGCCTCTGTTTGTCCGCCATGTCCATGGATGCAATTACAAAGGCTGTCCGAAGCGTGTAGGGAGGGCCTTCCAGTGGAAACCCATACCGGCAAATTGAGATCGTCCAAGCGATGGCGGACTGTAGTGGCGAGGCTCCATTGACAGTTGCGTTTATGGCGCTAGCTTGATCCATGCGCTTCAGAGCTGTATCCAAATCACCTTGCCATGCATGGGCTGCTGCGGAGAGGCGCAAGCATGTGTCATTGGCGACTGGCTCTACCTGATGACCGTCGCATAGGCGGCAGGCAATCTCTAGCACCTGTGTAGCACGACGGCGTCTTCCTGTTTCATCGAGCGCCAACGCTAGCTGAGATAAGGTATTTACCAATCGAGTCCAGTCATGGTACTCGCGCCTGCGTATAGAAAGCGCGTGCTGCAACGCTCGTTTCGCGTAGTGGGGATTATCAACCCTTCCTAAGCAATACGTTGCCCATTCGTACAGGAAGTCGGCGCGCTGGAGAGGTCGTTTACTGTAAAGAATTTTTGTGAGCCAGACCATAAACGTGGCTTGCCGTGTTGAAGTCAGCGAGGCGACAGAACTGGCTATATCAGACCGCAGCCAGGCCTCGGCATTCATGAACAGCTCTGTCGCTCGCTCGTTGTCGTCTGCACCTAATTTACGAGCGTACGCTATCAACTCTTGCCGACTTTTTTTCGCACTACTGCGGGTAAAGCTCGCAAGGCAAAGGCGAAAGAACTTGGTTTCCTTCATAGCTGGATTCACACGTCCTGCGCAAACCAATGATCGCCTTCACCTGCCCGAACGAGATTGATTTCCCCGGCACGCGTGGGGCATTTTTCGAGTTTCTCGAGCACTTCCAGCACGCAGTGATCGCTTCCGAAACGTGCATGGAACGCTGCTTCAATTGCGACGAATTGCTTCCCGTTTGAGTCTTCACGGAGCAGCATCAGTACGAAGAACTCTTTCTCCCCGAGCTGCACACCCTTTTTATGTAGATTCAGAGCCAGCTTGGTGAGTGCCTTGCCCACGGAAAGCGTCAAGTTCAGCAGGTCTGTTTCAGATGGCCCCCCGGAAAAAATCGCAGTATCGGTGAACACGTCTTTCAAGAGGCCGAACAAGCTGCTCAAAAGCTGCAGGTCTTCATTCCGGATCACCCAACGAGTAGGCTTGAAGACTGCCCGATGAGAGCTATCACCGCCCTCCACAGGTGGAGCAACCTGCCATTCATCAACCAATGCTTGCGCTAGAGCATTTGCGTAAGAGCCCACTCCATCTCTAGCCAGGTGCTCTGCCAGAAATGAGATTGCTTCAGTGCGGTCAACAAATTGGTTTCGCAAGGCATCGCTCCAAGACAAAATTTGATGAACCATACTCGCTAATTAGAGCATTGCCAAACGTCTAGAATGCTGTTTCCAAGCTAGATAGCTCTCGCACAAGTCGGTAAAGGAGCTCTGTAGCAAGATTTTTACGACCGCGTGGGCTTGATCGGCCATTGGGGGCTCAGTACCCGGAAGTCCTATTGCCAGTCAACCGTCCATAGCTCATCAGTCCGGGGTGTGAAGCTCTGGCTCATCATTTCCCGACGCATGCCCCATTCCGGATCAACAGGTACACTGACCAGGTGCAACGTCCCCTTCCCCTCCTGCCGTTTACCGCATCGAGTACGATCATTAGCTTTCGCTCGACGCCAGTAGAAGCATCAGTCCTGTGCGATGTACCAGGGATTTCGTGATCCATTGATCGCCTCTCTAACAGCCGCAGCCGATCCAGCTATCACTAACACACTCAGAGCTTTATGAGAGCCCTGCGATCTTGTCTGACTGTCTGAAAACAGGACGAGGATTGACCGCCAGGCCAAGGGGGGGCTCGAGGATCACACCCTCGTGTCAGGACATGGGCTGGTGATGCCTGCACTCGGGGCAGAACTCGTACTTCTTGTCATCACTGGCCGTACGGTCGAACAAGTACTTGATACCATGGGTGGCTGCCGTGACTGCAAGCGTAATTCCAGCACCGATTAGCAGCGCTTTGGGATCTTTAGGGGCTGCTTTGACGAGTCGCAGCAGTGCGCCTGGCACTGCAGGCCCGGCCTTCGCAGCGGCTGCAGCCATCAGTCCCGCCAATGGCGCCAAGCCCTTGGAGAGTTTGTACAGCTCGCCTTTGCTCACGACGCGTGCCGTAGGTTTGCCACAGTTTTTACAGAGCAACACGGTGCTTAAATCCCATGTAGTCAATCATCTGCTCCATTTTTAGCAGATCCGCGGTATGACTGACCACCGGTCACCGATGCCCCGGCCCTTCTTGTAGCGTTAAGCACAGACAACGATCGCCTCAGCAGTGCCTTCCTGGACTACGGATGGAGTTCGGCGCGATTGCCAAGGTACTGAATGACTCTGTTGTAGGTAGAAATGGAAGGCAGGATCTCGGTCGGGTATGCCTCATCGAAGTCATTACGGTTGCCGAGATAGCTAGCACACAGGCGTGTTAGCCACCAAGGGGCGATCATAGACGCTTGGCAGACCGTTGCATCTTCACGTCGCTCAAGAACTTTAATTCCCGTAACTAGCAAAATAGTGCATGAAGGTGCCGGGTGAATGGGCAAGGCGTCAAACAGCTCATGGAGACCCTGCTCCTCTTCGTAAACGTTGTTGGGTAGCGTGAAACTGATACCGAGAAACGTGCTTGATGGTAAGTCGCCCTCGATTTTCACATTCTGAGCGGCAATGGAGATTCTCGAAAGAAGCGCCGCGACATCCCGAATGCTTTGACTGACATGACGCACATCAAAAGCGCGGTCTCTCGCCACGACTATGCGGCCATTTTTTGCGCGGTTTGAGGTTCGATTTGGTAGCTGATGATTGATGTTAAACGGTGGTGCCTCTAGCTCGATGGCAGCTTTCTCTGCCTCCTTCGCCAGCGCTTGAGAGCTGTAGCATTCGATATCCGTACGTGCGATATCGTCTGACCAATGTGATGTGCGCAAGTGTTGCGACAACCTGGTAAGCGGACTGTTCGTAATCCCGATGTACAGCAGTCGACCCGTGGCGTCGAAGTGGCGATAGAGCTTGTGGGTTTTCAAAGCGCGTCTCATGTTGCCTCCGTTTTGCCCGACTGTTTCCTTGCGATGTGATAAGTCAGCGCCAGCGCGACCATCCGTACTGGGAGCGCGGCTTTACATCAGGCGATGCGCAATTCTGCTCGTAAGAAGAAGTGGAAACAACCGCTGGAGTACACCTGTACTCCCTCGGGGTGATCGAGACGCTTTGGGGGCATGTACGACGTCCAGGTGTTTTAGGATACGGAGGAGTAACTGGAGGCGCCCTAGGCTTGGGCCTCTGCGAGTGGGTGGGATATCAAAGAGCTGGTGAGCTACGTAGATTAGAAGGACATGAATGGCCCTGCAGCCGGGATCGCAACAGCTTGAGCTTCCCGATAACGACACCTGAGCGTTATCACCACCCTCGGCTCACATGCTGCCTAGGTATCCCCGGCTCACCCACTACCCGGGGATGCCTTTACACATGCGATCAGCGCCCTCCCCCTAACCCAGCAAGGTGGAGAGCCTCCCATGATCAGGGCGGCAACGCCCATCTTCAGAAAAGATGAGCCTAGTTGTGCAAGCAGACCTCAACGATCTTCTGGAAAATCGAGGTCTTGGCCGCCTCTCGCAGCCTCACGATGTCATAGGTGAAGCTGGAGAAGAACAGCTCGCCCAGTGGGTGGTTCAGGACAGGAATGCGGGTACCGACCTCGTCGGTAATCACTACGTTGTACACCAAGCTTTGCTTCGCGATGGTTCCGTTTGTGGCTTTGTTGGACGCCACAAAGTACCACGCGCCCTCCAGGCCATTGTCCTGTATGAACACGCTGTGCCGCTGGTTCTGCTTTGTTGGCGTGAGGTAGTAAGGCAGAGACGCCACTTGTGCACTGACCTGACGGGACGGTGAGATACCCTCGTCCTGCCGCTCCTGGTTATCGAACAGGGTGTTGCCGATGATGCGGGGAACCCGGGGGGTGTTGTAAGCGTTCAGCCACGTATTCGTCTCCTTGTCGCGGATCAGGAATGCGCCGTCCCAGAGGGCTTCAAACGCCTTGGTACCTGATTTTCTAAGCACCGCGCTCAGCTGCTTGAATTCGTAGTTGAACTCACCCGCGCAGGTCTCATGGAACCGGCGCGAGCGTTCAATCTTGATGGTCTCGCCATTCACAGTCACGTCGAGCACCTGGATGTAGATGTTCTCCTTTCGGTCACATCGGCAACTCACCAGCTGCAGCGCATGGTCAGGCAAAGCTGCGCCACTGATGGTCACGGCCTTGTCTCGGAAGATCGATTCCTTCAGTGCCAATTCCTGCAGGCTTTTCTCGATAGCCGAAACAGAAGGCTTCTTTTTGAGGTCGACGTCGAAGCCTTGGCAGATGGTGTCGACGGATGTCGTGAAGCGATGCAGCTTCACCGACGTGTAGTAATCGAACTGCGCACCTGGATTGCGCTGGCTATCGTTGAGTGCTTGCCAGAAGGTGTTGTAGGCCTGCGTCTCCTCCCCTTCGGATTTCGAAATGCTGGAACCGTTCTTGCTCTTACCGGAGGTTTTGACCTTCTCGCTGACGACCAGGTAGTTCGTGTTGCCCACTTCAAGCCCAGTGGGCAATGGCAGTCCATCACCGCTCAGTACCTTGCATGCACCGAATTTCTCCGCGAGGGTGTTGATAGTGCTTAGCCAAGCTTCACTGTCCGCTATGTCCTTTGCTGTATCGAGCAGCCAAAGCGGATTTGACATGGTCGGCAATCCTTCCAGGAAAGTCCTGACCTGATGGGTGGCTTGGTACACCAGAGGACTGTACTCAATGCCCGCGTGCTTCAGCAGCCGCTCGATACGGTTCAGGCAGTCAGTTTGGTGGTAATTGATGCTGTTCTGGTAAAGGTCGAGTGCCTTTGCCTCGGGGTGGTTCGTGGCAAACGCCATGTACTTGCGATCGCTGTTGGTAGTCGCGTTGAGAGACTGCACACGCTGGTAACGTTTACCACTCCAATCGAACATCAACATGCCGGAATCGGTAACCGGCCTGCTCGCGGACTCCATAGACGAAGCGCACTCCATGACTGCACGCTTGAGGGAGAGAACGAGCTCCTGCTCCTTGGAGAAATACAGCTCGTACTCCAGCGCCTCGAACACCTCATTACCGTTTCTGGCCTTACGGCTGAACACAAGTCCCAAGTACAAACTCGCGTTGTACTCGACAGGTTCTATAGCGTAGCGCTGGTGGACGTCATTGAGGTACGAGAGCTTGAGCTTCAGATCCACCAGTGCTTGGATCACGTAGTAGGGATAAAGTGAGTGCTCGCTGATCACTTGGCGGACATGGCCAGGCGCCGGCGCATGCGTGCTTAGATAGATGAACCCGAACACTCCCTTCCTGCCACTGAATTTGCTGTAGTGCACCTTGGTGGACGCTGGGACGCCCAGCGATTTACGGATGAAGTCCTTGATGGTGGCATCCACCCGCGGGTAATAGACCTCTGACTCTTCACCGTACTTCCTGGAGACCTCAACCACAGCCGCCTGAATGTGACCGTAACCCTCATCAATGACTGCTAAGCGGTCAATGATGTCGTCGAGGTCGCCGGGCAGTTTCAGCATGTTGGTGCGCGCCTTGGCAGCAGCACCCATTTCCAGAGGGTTGATAGACGTCATTTCGCGTTCCTTAGCAGCTGTATCAATGTGGGGTTGATCATCAGACGGTCATCCACCCGGTGAGCGGTGCCTGCCTCGGTCACTGGCACGTAACGGGTCATGATCTTGAAGGCATTCAGAAAGTGGATCGACTCTCCATGGGTGAACTCACGTTCAGCGTTTAGATCGTTGTCGTCCGGTTGCGTGTTGACGTACAGGAAGCGCGGCGTGAGGTTCAGGCCAGCGCACAACTCACTCATATCCTTGCGTTTGGCTTCTGCTCTGCGAAGCGTTTTGAGCGAGAGTTCGTGGCTATCCAGGCTGCCCGACCAACGCTTGACGTCGATGCAGATGAGCGTGTCTTGCACCCGAACGAAGATGTCATAGCTCTCATACACTGCGGGCCCCAGGCATTCAATGAGCTGGTTGAGATCAAGGGGAGTGATCTCTAGCGCCGCGAGCACTCGGGCGAAAATGAACTCACCAACGTTCCCCTTCAGTAGCGGTATCAGCGCCGGATTGGGCAAGTGGACATCAATCCCTTCGCTGGCCATGTTGCAGGCCATGTTAATGATGCCAGTACCTGATTCCCGGTCATCGCCATCGTTGCGGACGTAGTCTGGGACAAGCCACTTCCCAGGCTGATACACAGCCTGCCCATGCAGCAGGTCACTCAGGTGGTTGTGGCTCTCTACGGTCGTGCAGATGGTGACCCGATCCGTCACAGCCCGCGGCAAGTAGAAGGAGTTGATAATTTCCTGGTAGTAGCCGGAGGCTTTAACGAGTGGCGAGGCCAGAAGCCTGCGCACGTACTTCTCTGGTGCCGTGATGCTCTCGGGAGATCTGAGCATCTCGTTAAACGCCATCGCTTCCCGGTCACCTTCGCGTGCGCTTCGGAGGATCTTGCTGCGAAAAGCGCCGTTGAAGAACTTATCAATGTCGTCAGCGTCGGCAGCCACCTGGGCAGTGAACTGCTCGCGCTCTTCCTCGGTACCAAAACAGCGACTTTCTGCTTGAGACAGGCAGAACTGCATCAGCTTGTGATTGAGCAGCGAAAGGCTGTTGATGAGCAGATCATTGCCCTCACGGCGCAGTCGGCTGTAGCGCACCACCAGATCATTGATCACATCACTGGGCAGGAAAATTTCGCTGTGCAGGTGGGTATCACGTCGCTCGACACGCCCCACCGCCTGGATGATGGCTTTGAGCACCGCCAGATCATGCTCTTGATTCAGGATGCGGCGGTTCTTGGGCTGCATCAGGTTAGAGTCGAACTGCGACAACCGAACCGCCTCGCACCCCCCAGACGCGATGTGCTTGAGAAGCAGAATGTGGTTCTTGACGGTATTGAGGCCAGTATCCTTTTCGCGGATGGAGCTATAGAACGGCGTGTTAACCAGCACAAGGCGATCGAAGTCGTGGTGGAAGCCATCCTCGGCGCGCTCAACGAAAAGGTTGAGACCCGTGCCAGCGCTGCCGTAGGACGAGATCAGGCATATCCGCGTGTCAGCATCCACCTTCAGGTATTCATCGATATTGACCTCTCTGGCCAGCTGGGCGCTGAACAGGATGACCCGTATCTTGGTTCCACCCACGAAGGGTTTCAGCTCGAAGATTTTGTCTTGGTACTGCGTCGAAAGCCCCTTAATGCGGCCCTCGATGCCCTGCGCGAACAGCTTTTTGAACAGATCGGCAAAGCGGTTATTGAGCGAGAGCACGAAGGTGTTTTTGCCATCCCAGGCGGCCATCAGCATCGCCTCGATCTGCCGGCGGTAAGCAGACATCCGGAACTTGTTGTCACGAAAGCCTGGCGGCATCAGGGAGTTTGACCAGAAGCTGAAAGCGCTTTTGAAGGCCGGATCACTGCGTAACCCGCTGATGTCGTCAGCCGATGTTTTGTAGAAAGGCCTGACTTCCATCGTCCTGGCCTTGGCCCGGGCCGCCCGAAGGTCTGCCATCGCATCTACATCAGTGAGAGAGCGCTCAACGACGCGTACATCTAGATTCGATCGTTGGCCCTCACCATAGCGAACCAGCATCTTTCTCGAAAAATTGCCCGAGTAAGAGTTCTTGAAGCCTGTCGTTGCGCTGAGGCACATGGCGCTGTTCTGGGTGCCATGCAGGATGCGAAGCAGCTTCACCTCGGGAAGCTCAAGGATCAGGTCAAGGTGGAAATCAACGAAGACGCGATTCTTCACCGCATTACCACCAAAGGGGATCTCTTCCACTTTGATGAGCGAAAAGACAATTTTCGGGGCGAAGAAAGTGAAGAAGGCATCTACGAAGATTTCAGCGTCCCTGGCTCGGTCAAACACCGAAGCCACGTATGCATGATGCTGCCGGGAGGTTTTGATGAATTCCAGTAGCGGCGCGTTCTGGCTGGCCTCCTGACCAAGCTCCAGCAGCTGTCGCAGCGGGCTTTTCTGGGGCACTTTGGAGCAGGCGTACAGGGCGCACAGCATAACCTGCAGGAAGTCGTGCAGCGTGGGGTCAGGATCGTCAGTGGGGGTTCCATCATCGAAATACAGACGGATCTCACTTTTACCGCACACAGACCGCATCCTAATTCGCTTGAGCGCCTCCTCGTTGTAGAAGCGCCTCGGGGTGAGGCTGAAAATATTCCGAGACAGCGCCAGGATTTGTTCGACATCGCGATTGTTGATCGTGATGTGACCCACGTTGCCCGAGCACATCATCAGGATGGCATCCAGCGGGACGCTGGTTTGGCAGTCCTCTTCGTAATGCCGACGAAGATCCTGCATGAGCTCAACCGTTTCGTTGAACGCGATGGGCTCCTCATTATCGGGGCCATATTGCTCCGAAACCATCTCCATCAGGCGGTGCAGGCCAGCAATGACATGGGGCGGCTTCACCCGCTCGCTGACCAGCTTCTTCTTGCTCTCTTCGAAAATTCGGTCGTAACTGTCGTGCTCCTCATCGACGACCAGGTTGAAAGTGATTCCGTGGGCCTTGAAAAAATTTGCCTCGTCGGAAATGAAGAAGTCGTCCTTGAGGTAGGCGATTTGCTCGTCATCGGACAGGCTGCAGGCGGCGCCGATAGGCGCGATGCTGTCTTCCTCAGCATTCGTGGGCGAGCGCTTGGCTCCCAGTATGGCGTCGAAGCTCAGCTTCTTGATGTTCGGTTCTTTCTTCTTGTCGATGTACACGATGAATGCGCGCTTAAGGAATCGCGCAGTGGTAGCGATGAAGATGGTTGGCCCCACCTTGGCCCGCTCGAACGGCAGTACATGATCAATCACTTCGACCTTCGCCCGTTCTCGGTCAGTTCGAGCATCCCTGAAGCGGTCTTCGGTGGCCACGAATTGAGAACCAACTTTCTCCCTGATCACGGCTTTGGCCAGATCCTGCAACGCAAAGAGCAGGCGTTGCTTCGACGCGTCGATTCGACGCCGCAGCTCAATGTCCCGAAGATGATCCATCACGCCCAACTTCAGGTAGCGCAGGTGTTCGGATTCAGTTGCTTTTAGGCCGCTGATGGCGCTACTCAGTTCGCTGACCGCATCTCGGTAGTAGTCGGTACTCAGGGCCCTGATCCAGCGACCGTAAAGGTCTTCATTGCGTACCTTGGATACCCAACCGACGAAATTGAGGTCAGACAAGTCCCGCTCGGCAAGGAAGCTCAAGATGCTGACGCCCCGCGCTGCCGCCCTTTCCTGGGTGACCTTGGAGACGTCGATCTGTGCTTTATGCGGGGTGATGAAGAAGAGGTTGCGGTGGCCCCCGCCTTCGTTACGAACAGCGGAGTGTTGGACGAACTGATCGAAGACGTTATAGGACTTACCAAAGCCAGTCCCATCATTGGCAAAGCTAACTGACGGGTTAGGTTTGGCGTTGCCGTTGAAGAACGGAGCCAAACGAGTCCGGTGCGAGTTGATTTCGTGGCTGAGCGCTGAACTGATGCGACCGTCCCTGCAGTCCATGGTTAACCTCGCTGACCTTTTGATGATGGCAATCTAATGCATATCACAGCCGAGGGTGCTGGCAAAGCGCATGAATTGCAAGTGCGCCAGTTGCTACGCTTGGTGACATTGAGTCTTCAACGACACGCTCTAGAATGCACCTCAGCGGCAAAAGCAATAATCCTGCAGCGTCCTGTGTGATTCACGTTGGTAAGCTGGGATACCGAATTTCGGAGCACCCATTCATGGCAATCAATGCTATCGCTCAGCGTTTGCGAGAAGCCAAGCGCGTCGTTGTTTTCACCGGTGCTGGCGTTTCGGCAGAAAGCGGTATTTCCACCTTTCGTGATGCACTGACAGGCTTGTGGAAGCGGTTCGACCCTACCCAGCTGGCGACCGCCGAAGCCTATGGAGCCGATCCAAGTCTCTCCTGGGATGGTACGAGTGGCGCAGGTGCAAGGTTCTCCAGGCGCAGCCGAATGACGCGCACCTTGCTATTGCAACGCTCGCTCAGCATGTTCAAAAGCTGACGGTGGTGACGCAGAACGCAGATGATCTACATGAGCGGGCCGGGAGCCAGGGAGTCATCCACCTGCATGGCAGCCTTCATTCGCCTCGGTGTATCGACTGTGGCGTTGCGCACGAAGCGGTACTTGCCTGCGATCAAGTGTCCGAGGATGGCTGCTGCGTCGAACCACCGCGGTGTCATTCATGCAACGGGCACATCAGGCCGGGCGTCGTTTGGTTTGGCGAGATGCTTCCAGAAGCAGCGTGGCGTGCTGGTCTTGAAGCGGCACAGGATTGCGACCTGTTCTTTTCGATCGGTACCTCTGGCATCGTATTCCCGGCAGCAGAGCTGCCGCTTAGGGCCTTGAGCACGGGGGCGTCAGTCGTGCACATCAATCCTGTGCGTTTTGAAATCAGTGACCAGGAGCATTTCCTCCAAGCGTTGGCTTCCGCCATGCGGACGTTGATCGGCGCCGCCTTCCTCTGAAACTTTGATTGGTCAACGCACGGGCAGCGGTTTCAGCGAAGCTTTGGCCTGCATGCTAAAAATCCTCGTGGTTTCAGCCCATCATCTTGAGGTAGTGCTCCTCGAACCCAGTCCTCACGAAAACCTGCCTGAACCGCTCAATGTAGTGAGCGGGCTCAATCTCGCCGAAGTCAGTGAGATTGATCGCATCGGAGTGAGACTCTCGGTTCACGTACCGGTATAGCGCGCGGAAGGCTGTATCTTCATCTGCCAGGGCTTGTAGCGCCTCCGCGAGTGCCTCCTGACGGTGCACGAAGTTGAAGTAGTACTCAAGAATGTTGCGCATCATGTTGGGAATGACTGACGCAGAGGTGCGCCCTTCCTGCGCGGCCCTGATGGTCTGCCAGAAGGACTGATAGTCATTCTGCACGTCTGAAGCCTTCATCGGGATGACGGCGGTGTACTCTGCCTTGGTGATCCGGAATAGCGAGAAGTCATCACCTCTCTTGAGGTTCTTCAGCATCTCGTGGAAGAAGAAGAGGTTGTGCGTGAGGATGAAGACCTGCTTGAAGCGCTCCTTGGGATGAGTGTAGTGGTCTACTAACCCCGGACACCCATTTAGGCGAGAATGCTCGCCACAGAGAGGTGTCCGATGACCAAGCAACGCCGTACCTTTACCCCTGAGTTCAAGCGCGAAGCTGCCTGCCTGGTGCT
>Ga0308171_1002320_pt1 | contig 20557 bp, 19 predicted proteins | sample PhyGR1_FD_202135 | JGI IMG/M metagenome (GOLD analysis project Ga0308171, IMG submission 202135) | Phyllosphere microbial communities from UC Gill Tract Community Farm, Albany, California, United States - DLSLSG.R1 | ecosystem: Host-associated > Plants > Phyllosphere > Unclassified | place: USA... | reverse complement strand
CTGAAGTTCGGGTTATAATTAAGAAAGACAAAACGTGAAAGGGTGGAAACCGATGGATACCGAGAGGACCGATCATCTATTCAGCTTACCTGATTTTTAGCAGCGCCAATCTTCATTGAACAGGAAGGTAATGGCTTGAAAAAAATCAGGGAGAGCGAAAATAGATGAATACCCAAACGGGACAATTACATCCTCTCCCATGGAAGATACGGGAGAGGACAACACATGAAACGAATTATGACCATCTTGGCCGGAACGCTGCTTATGGCGTTCGGCTACTATACCTTGAATGAACAGTTTGGTTTGGCGGAAGGTGGATTTATCGGCTTATCGTTGCTCGGACGCTACTTTTTTGACATCAATCCATCGATTTCGATGATTGTGCTCGATATTCCGTTTTTTATCGGAGCACTCTATTTTAAAGGCAAACGCTTTGTCGGCGAAGCATTGATCTCAGCCGGCGCGTTGTCGCTATTTTATGAAATGTGGTACCGGTTGGATCTGTTTCATTTTCCGGAGCAGGCTTGGCCGGCAACCTTGATTGCAGCAATCGCAAGCGGGATCGTGACCGGATACGGTCTCGGACTTGTCTTAAAAAGCGGTGCTGCAACAGGCGGCGACGATCTGTTATCGATGGGACTTAGTAAGCTGACCGGCTTATCAATCGGGACGATTTTATTTGGTCTTGACGCTATCGTCCTTCTGATTTCACTCGTCTACTTGCCGTTGAGCTTAACATTGTATACCTTACTTGCCGTCGCGATTGCAGGACGTGTCGTCTCGGTCATGACACGTGAACCGGTGACTGCACCTGCTGCTGCGGTAGCTGAACTGAAATGAAATGAACAAAATCTCTTCTGATATCAGAAGGGATTTTGTTTTACGATAAAGTAGAGTAAGGAGCAGAAGAAGGGAGAGTAATCAATGATCAGACAAGCAACGGCAAAGGATGCGGAACAAATCGCACCGTTAATTGAACAGGCAATTCATGAAATTGCGGAGACGTTGACCGGAACACAGGAGAAGGAATTAATTTTGGAGAGGCTCGCGTGGTTTGTCACGCAAACGGGAAACCGGTTAAGCCACGAAAACATTCTCGTTAAGGAACTGGACGGACGTGTCGTCGGTATTGTCATCACCTATGCAGGATTTGACGCGGCACGGTTGGATGAGCCGATCAAACGTCAGCTTCGCGAGTGGACAGGACGGGATGTGCAGATTGACCAGGAAACGGAAGGGGATGTCTATTATCTCGACACCTTATCCGTTGATGCAGTGTACGGGGGAAAAGGGATCGGATCCGAACTGTTACAGGCGGCAGCAGATGAAGGAGCGCGGCGTGGTTTACGAGCCTTTACGTTAAATGCCGATCAGACGAATGCGGGGGCACAACGTCTTTACCGGCGTCTTGGATTCGTACCGGTCAAGACGATTGAAATCAGTGGCGGACAATTTGATTATATGGAACGACCGTATGCGAATATGAAGTAACGTTTAAAATGACTGTTGATCTGCAGACAAGACTTCGCGTTCCGCTTTTCCGGCAGGAGTCGTCGTCTTGTCTGCTTCTCAACAACGTTTTTTTAGTCCTTAAGATCGAAACACTAAGAATCCGGATTAAAAAATCACTTGCTTCACGCCACTCCTACAGGAAAGCGCGTGAAGCAGGTGATTTTTTATATTTGCTTTCATAAAAGGATGAGTTTCATCTCGTTTGAAGTCAAAAAGGGGATCCATCAGATTAAAAAGCGTTGTAACAAAGCTGTTTCGACAGGCGTAATCTGCTCTTGCAAGCGGAAAGTTGCACAAAGCTGTAAACAAGCTTTAAATCCGGTCACTTTACCGACGCGTCTGAAATAACAGGTACGGTATAAATGACTGAGGATGAATCGGGGAACAAACTCTATCGGGTTTCCTGAAGACGTTCGTCCACCATATCGTATTAACAAAAAGGTACGGGCTACGTCCATCATTGGATTACCGATTGAAGCATCCATCCAGTCAATGACATACAGTTCTTTTTTTACGAGCAACAAATTGTACGGATGAAAGTCACCGTGACATAAAGAACGTCCTGTTACCCGTGCAGTATGACCTGGATACCGTTCTTGCAAAAGCGGCAAACCGTCAATGGATAGGGCATGAAGACGTTTTTGCAAGGTGACCATTGTTGTCATATAACCCCAAACCCGAAGCGGATGACGTTGCATCAAATCGCCGAGCGATTCTCCTTGCAGATACTCCATGCGAATGTATTGATCGACGCAGTCATAGACTTGAGGTGTCATCGGAAAATCCTGGTGAATTCGTTGATGATTTTGAAATTCCCGTTGAATGGCAGCAAGCGGAATAGAATCGTGAAATTGTTTTCGAACAATCGTCTCTGTTTCTTTCTGAATCATTGCCGTGTTTCCACTTCCAATCACACCCATCAAAATCCGCTCCTTAATGTAAAATCAACCGATACAATCTTGCCTCTGCATCCTCCGTTTCAAATCGGGGATCACTCGTAAAACGGAAAACTTCATTCGCTTCAATCGACACATCGGCCGCCCGTAACCGATCGAGCAGTCGGCCGGTCAGGTAAACCTCTTTTGATTTCGGCTCTGCCCGCCACTTGCTGACGGAGCCGATCGGAACGATAGTGGCGGCAGGTCGTTTCATTAAAAATTGCCGGTCTTCTTCATCCGTAAAGACCGTTGCTGACGCCGGTAAATCAGTGACGGCTTCTGCCAGCTGAAGTGTTGCCGGCTCAGTATGGGCTTGTCGATACAAGGCCATACTACCGATTATAAGCTGAAGACATAAAAACGGAACAAGCCAACGGACTGACAGTCGGCGGACGAGCAGAATGACGAGCAGCAGGACAAGCGGTAATGTATGCCGCGGCTTATCGATGTTTTGTGCGAACCAGACCCATAGGAAATAACCGGTTCCGGTCACGGACCACCAAAGTGGAAGCGGACGGATCCGCTGAGCGCACAAGAATAAAACAGAAGCGAGACCGAGCCATGTCGCCAATCCGAATCCGTGCCAGAAGATTTGTTTCAGTGTTAACCCAAGCCGTTCGAGCAGCGAGGCATCATCCGTTTGTGCTGTACCGCCCCAATCTGAAAAGTGTCCGCTCACGAAACTGAGCGATAACTGGGCGAAGGACGCCGGTCCGCCGACGGAGAATGCCACCGGTAACAACCAGGCGAGTTGAGCCAGCAACAATACGGCGATTTCTGACACCCATTGCCACGGATCGCGCCGGACCTGCCAGAGTAAAAACAATAGAATGATGCCGAACGGTGCATAGGACAGCCTGGTTGCCATTAACAGTCCGAACAGGAGGTACGGCAAAAGGCGGAAACGATTGTACCGGGCCTGTTCGACACTCCACATGAACCAGCAGAGGACACCAAGCGCGAGACCATCCGACATACCGGTCGCAGCCAAGGTAACGAGCGAAGCCGTCGAGACGACCGTAAACGCACCGAGCAACCGGACAGTATCAAAAGAATACCGTTTGAATACGAGATAAAGCGGTATTACACCACTTGCGAGACCGAGTGTCGAGACCATGCCGAGTGCCCGGACCGGATCGAGACCGAGCCGGGCCAGACCGGTCGCAAGCAAAATGAAAAACGGATATCCGGGGAAGTGCGGTTGCAGATTGGCTAAATCATATTGTCCGACAGCAAGCGTGAAATTCGCGATATCGTAACTTGCGACATAAGGGCTGACGAATGCGAGACGGATGCCGGTAAAGCCGAGCATCAGCAAGCAAACGATGAAAAAAAGCGATCGTCCACGTCGTTGTGGATGACCGCTCTGAACCGTCAAGAAACCTCCTTCAGTTTCTTGGCGGTTTTTGACGTCCGATTTTGGCGTGTCAGCATGAAACCGGCGAAAGCGAAGTATCCCCACCAGGCGATGACTTGTTCCAGGGATGGATTGTGGCTGTAGCCGAACATCGCGCCCATGAACGTCCCGATTTGTCCGCTGATCAAGGTCGTATTGCCCGTATCCCGCAAATACTGGACTTGATCGATGTAGTGTTCCGGCATGAAAGCGACGATATTGTAAAGTGCAGCCGGTGTTCCGTCCGCATTCGTCAACAGACTGCCGAGCAAACCGAGATCCTGGAACCGACCGATCGTTTGCACAAGCATTCCGGCCGCGATGAACAAAATCAAGACGCCGGTCACTTGGAAAAAGCGTTTGACGGGAATCTTCATCGTCCCGGAAACGAACAGGTAACCGAAAATCAAGGCAAGCAGGAGACCGGAGACGGCGCCGTAACTGGTCAGGACTTTTTCAATTTCACCGCCGGAGATCGCAGCGAAAAAGAACACCGTTTCAATCCCTTCCCGGACGATGACAAGGAAGGAATGGACGATCATCGTGATCGCACTGCCGGTCGAAACAGCGGCCGCGACCTTCGCCTGGGAGGCCTGTTGATTTTCTTTCGCTTCCTTGCCCATCCACAGGACCATGTGCGTCAAGAGGAAGACGGAAATAATCATGATGCCAAGTCGTAAATACGTATCGCTGCCGAAGCTTGCGAAACTCGTAAAGACGACCTGGAACAAGAAGGCGACACCCAGGCTCGCGAGTAATGCCAAACCGACGCCGGCATAAACCCATTTTTTATATTGTGGTGCATTCAGTCGATCGAGATAACCGAGAATCAAGCCGACGATCAGGACGGCTTCGAGACATTCGCGAAGGGTGATTAAAAACGCCTGAAAATCCATATGTCTTCCTCCTTATTGTGCGCGTCGTTTCTTACGCTGACCGATGATGACGATGACGATTAAGATGATGACAAGACTGATGGCGACCGTTTTCCAAATATCGTCCGTTCCGAAGGACTGACCGAATATCGAGTCTTCTTCATCGAAGACACCGGTCTTTTCCTCGCCGGGTAAAACGAATAACGGGGTGATCGTGTCTTCAATCTGTTTGATGTTTTGATCAAATGCTTTACGGTCACTTGGCTTTTTCCCGACTCCGAACAATCCGGGATTCCCGAGAGCGGCAAGCGATTCATCAAATGCAGTATACAAGGAATCGCTCGTCTTTGCACCCTCGCTTTCCTTGACGTAAGGAGCGAGAACGTCATATGTGCCGCGTGCTTTTGCGAGCAGCAGCTTGGCCTGACCGAAGTCATCGAATTGTTCCTGTGCGAAATGCAGACGGCGTTCGATATTTTGACGTAACGCCGCGCGATAGGCCTGTTTGGCTGCCGTTGCATCTTGATCTGCTAAAGCAGCATCGATTTTTTCTTTCGCTTCCGGGAAGTAGAGGGTGAACTCTTTGTCATAGGCATCAATCGTTTCCCGGGCCAGTTTGTAGTCCTTTTGATCGAGTTGTTCCTCAAACTGCTTATAGGCTTCCGCAAACGCCTCTTTTCCGGGATCCCCGTAACTGTACGCGGATGCCGACAGCGGTGCGGTCAGCAGGAAGAGGAAGGCGATGAGGGTCAATACAAGTGGTTTTCTCATCCAAGGTGCTCCTTTCGTTCAAGACGTTCTTCAGCGGATAAGCGGCTGATGGGACGGCGCCATTCCCGGTAAATCGCAGGCAGGACGCGCTGGACATAATTCAAACGGATAAAGGACTTGCCGGCTTCCCGCACGCGGTAACGGATCGGAACTTCGTGCAGCCGGAATCCTTTCCGGACAAGATTCAAGGTCAGGACTTGGGCATAGTTATAATCGTGGATGATCTCCGCATGTTTACAGGCGGCACGGGAGAAGGCCCGCATTCCGCTTTGGCCGTCGTAAATCCGTTGTTTCAGCAACAGACACTGCAACCACGTAAAAACATGATTTCCAATATAGCGGTACAAACGCATTCCGTCAACGGTGCCTAAGAAACGGGAACCGAAGACATAATCCGCTTCAGCTGCAAGAATCGGCCGGACGACATCCGGAATCTGATCGGCCGGATACTCATTATCCGCATCAATCATGACGGCCACCGTTGCTCCGTGTTCGTAAGATCGGAGCAGTCCTTCGCGGACAGCGGCACCAAGCCCTTGATTTTCAGAGAAGCGATAGACATGTGCGCCGTGGCGTTTTGCCATGTCCGAAGTCGTATCGGTCGATCCGTCATCAATGACAATCGTCTCGACGGGAAGTCCATCAATTTCAGCCGGAATCCGTTTTAAGACGAGTGGTAAGGATACTTCTTCGTTATGAGCCGGCAGAAAAACGACGACCTTTTTCATGACGATTCCTCCTTGAACGCTTCAGTCAATAAGACACCCCGGCTGTCATGCGGAATTGCAGCTCCGAGCTGCTTCGCAACGGTTGGTCCGAGTGACAGAATGTGACGGTGTGTGTCGACTTTCCGTCCGGCATGGATCTGTTTCCCGTACATCCAGAACGGGACGAACCGTTCGCCTTCATCGAGATGTCCGTGACCACCGATGCCGTCGGCCTGACCGTGATCGGCCATGACGATCAATGTCGCATCATCGAGTTTCCCGAGACGATCAAGCTCATCACAAAATTCAGCCAGCAAAGCGTCCGCCTCTTCGATTTTTTGAACATATTCGGAGTAGAGCGTCCCGCGGCTGTGACCGGTCTGATCGGTTCCGATCAGTTGAATCGCCAGTAAGTCAGGGTCCTCGTCCTGGACGATTTGTTTGGCCCGATCGATGATGTTCCGATCGGCGACATCGTTGTGCATGACTGCCGTCACGGTATGAACATCTTTTGCACCGAAGGCGTCGACAAGATGGGCGATTCCGAGAATCTTGCCGGTTTTGCCGACATCACGCAACCGGTCGAAGACGGTGTCTGTTTTAACACCGGTCGTGTTCCAGACCATGTTCGAATGAATGCCGTGTTCTTCCGGACGCGCACCTGTGAACATCGAGCTGAAGCAGACGACTGTTCGGGCCGGATACACTGTCTCCATGTTCGTGTACTCCGTTCCTTCTTGGCGCAATCGCTCAAGGAAAGGAGTATTTGCTGCCATATAACGGTCTTTCCGCATGCCGTCGACAATCAGGACGTAGACTTTTCCAGACGTCGGAATCGGTGCGTCGACGGTCGGTTCCGTCGGCAGTTTCGGTTTCCAGTCAAACAGGTAGTGATGCAGGATCCAGGCGAACAGGAGCAGACCGAGCGGGAACCAGAGATAAGACCAGTCGAGTGTCTGCTCGATGGAAGCCGTTTGCCAGTAGGCGAGCAACAGCCCGACTTTTGGCAGTTGTTCCTGCGCGTTTCCACTTGTCGAGTCACTGTTCTTCAGCACGAGTTTCCAAAAACGCGTGAAGTTAAGCCAGTCTGTTCCGATGCGGAGATGGTAATAAATCGTCCCCCAGAAAAAGACGGTAAAGAAGAAATACAGCCCGGCTCCGTAAGCGAACAACGGTAACAGGCGGGAATCGGTTCCTTCTATAAAGAACCAAACGATCAACGGAAGCCACAGATAGTTCCGTAAAAACAGCGGAAAGTCGAATTTCCAATATAAAACGAACAGCGGCACGGTCATCAGGAAACCGAACCCGGCACTGCTGAACGAGCTTTGAGTCAAGACGAGATAACTCAGAAAAACACCGACGGTAAAAATCGGTGTGAAGGGTTTGCCTTCATTCAATAAGTTCCACATCCGTGCGGCGATTTTCTCAAAACGGGAAGCACTTTTCATGATGGTCATCCTTTCGTGTTGTGCTTCTTGAACTGGGTGAACAGTAAGTGAACGATTGCAAAGTGCCGGAGGAGCACATAAACCGGCGCTAAGAAGGCAAAAGCGTATTTAAAGAGATGTGTCATCAAGGCGAGTTCATACGGGTTCGGAACACCCGAAAGTTGCAGGACCGTCCCCATGGCGAGTTCGTACGTTCCGAGCCCGCCCGGTGTGAACTGGGCGATGCCGGATAAGACCCCGGCACTCATCGCGATTAGAATAACCGGGAAAGCGACCGTCACGTCTGTTCCGAGAAAGAGACAGGTGACAGCTCCGGCCTCAAACAGCCAGGCCAGCAGCCCGTATCCGATCAAGACCGGTATCGTCCGGATGAACCGACGGACGAGCAGTAGCAGAACGAGACCCACCCCGAAGGCCAAAGCGGCGACCCATATGGTTTGACCTAATAATAACCCGGCCGTCACGAAAAGACCGAGGATGGATAGGTCGATCCCGCGTTGAGCGACTAAGATGGCAGTCGTCCGTTTCATCGGACTGCCGATTGCCCTTGCTGTCAACAAGCGGACCGCTTCACCGAGTTTGACCGGAGACAGGTGGTTAACAGCCAGTCCGATATACAGACTCGTCAGATAGACGGCGGTTGGAGCCGTCTTTTCATCGGCTGTCCGCCAAGCGACGGCCCGGATATAAAAAGCCAGGGCATAGCTGACCGTTGCGGCCAAGGTCCAATAGGAAGTCGTCAATGTTTTGACATACTGATAGGCAGTCGGCAGTTCCAAGCCAAAACGCAGAAGTAAAAAAAGAGTTGCCAACGTCAAGAAGACGCTCGCAACTCCACGGATCACCGACGCTCGAGATGCCATCTGATCATCCGTTCGATTCCATCAGCGAGCGTAAAGGAAGGAACGTAACCGAACGTCTGCCGGGCCGCATCGGTGTCACTCCAAGTCATCGAGACGTCACCTGTCCGAGCGGGAGCCGAGCGGACGGGGACATTGAACCGTTCACTGAGCATCGCGGCAATATCACGGACGGATTCCGGGCGACTGGCACCGAGATTAAAGATGCCCGTCGCTTTTGCTTCGAGAGCCTGTTCCATTCCACGGGTGATGTCATCGATGTAGGTGAAGTCGCGAACCGGATCACCGAACACGGTCAGCGGTTGACCGTCCAGCGCCTGTTCGATGAAACGGAACAACGCCATATCCGGCCGGCCAGATGGACCATAGACCGTGAAAAAGCGGAAAATCGTTACGTTGAGATCATACAGGTTGTGATAGGTCCGGCAAAACGTTTCCGCGCTATATTTGGCTGCTGCGTAAGGACTCATCACATTTCCCGTCGCTTGATGTTCAAGCAAGGCGCCGGTCTGTTCACCGTAAACGGAAGAGGAGGAAGCAAAAAAGACATGCGGAATACCGTGGGTTCGAGCTGTTTCGAGGACAGTCACCGTCATCGCGATGTCATCTTCGATGTAGCGATGGGGTTCAGTTAAAGAACCCGGGACACCCGGCAATGCTGCTAAATGAAACAGGGCGGCAAACGAGTGGTTGGCACACCACGTTGCCAAATCTTCGTGGACGTTGCCGTCAAAGACGTCAATTCCGTTAGCCTGTAACTGTTTTGCCCTTGTCAGCTTCAATTCGACATCATAATAGTCGGTAAACGCATCGATGACATAGACGGTGTGACCGCTTGCTTGAAGCCGTAGTGCAAGCGCCGCCCCGATAAAGCCGGCTCCTCCTGTAATTCCGATTTGCATAGCGCATTCCTCCGATTTTAAACGATTAGTTGAGCGGCTCTAACGCGTCAGTGATCTGATCACCTGTTTTTTCTGCCTTCAGATCACCTTTTTCGACAAGAGCATACCAAGCACTCGCATCTGCCAAAACTGTTTGTGCTGTTTCTTTGCCTAAACGATTTTCGAGTGTCGGTTTCATGGCAATGACGAACATGTTAGCTTCCATCGCTTCGACGCGTGCTGTATCGATATCTTTTTTCTCGAGTGCTTCTTGTGTTTCTTCGTGGTAGCCGTCAATCTTTTCCGTTAGTGCTTTGGCGAACAAGCTTTCGATTTCTTTGAACTTAACGTCTGCCGGTTTTGTTTTTGAGAAATCATAGCGTTCTTTTAATGTAGCGACGGCTTCTTCATCGCCGCCGGCAAGTGATTCTTCGATGGCCAGCAGGAATCCGTATCCTTCAGCTTGTTCCATCTGCAATTCTTTTTCGTCTGTGCCGGCTTTGACACCGTCTTCGATTTTTTGAGCGTAACCGAGAGCAGCGAGATAGAACGACCGGTAAATCGATTTATCCGTCAATTGTTTCGCGACATTAAAATCAGCGATGTTTTTTGCCGTAATCGCTTCTTCCTGCGCTGTCAATCCGGAGTTGATGGCTTGACCGATCGAGTCTTCGTTTTTGAAGCCGTAACTGGCATCCCGTTTTTCAGCCGTCGGAATGAAGACTGTCTCTGACATATCTTGAATGTCGCTGAGTGCAGCTGTCGCTTCGTCCGTTTTTCCGGCTTTAACGGCTTCTTCCGCTGTCGCTTGTGTTGATTTTTGAAGTTTATAGAAATAAGACTGAATGCCTTTGTCCACGAGTTGACGGGCGACATTCTCATCGAGATCTTTAGATTCGACACCTGCTAATGCGGAACTGATGACCTCATCGATCTCAGGAGCAGCTGTCGTGACGCCGCCTTTTAATTTCGAGTCATAGCTCGTTTGAACCATTTTCCAGTCAATCGCTTGACCTTCTTTTGCTTTGTCGAGTTCCGCTTTGATGGAGCTGAAGATCGTCAGTTCATCTTTTAAGGTCGTAGCGGCGATACCGGCGTTTGTTTTCGTCTCAGATGTTTGCTCCGTTTTTTCTTTTTTAGGAGCCGTCGTCGTTTCTTCGCTGTTTCCACAGGCCGCAAGCAGTCCTGCAGTCATAAAGAGTGATGCTACTTTTAAGCGTTTTTTCATAATCTATTCCCCCAGAATAAGATGATTGTGTTAAAAATGATGTCGTTTTCACAAATCTAACTATAGCGAGAATAATTCTCATTGTCAATTGAACCTGAAAATGAAAAAAATGGCTCCCGAGTTGTCTCGAGAGCCATTTTTAAGCGATATTTTACTGAACTTGGTCATACAATTTCGTAAGATAAGCAAATACTTCGTCGGAAGCTTGGAACATCATGACAGAGTGTCCGAAGATTGCTGCCGGATTAAAGCCGTGATCGAGGTCAATCGTTGAAGCAATCGTGACATCACGGTCGCTGTCGAGGACAACACGGAAGTATTTGAATTCTTGGTTGAAGTCGTTGATTGCATTTAAGATTGGGAGATCTTCGACACCGTCTGGTACGTGTGTGATTGTACGGGCGAATAACTCGACATCCGTCGCCGTTTTACTGAAGACGATCATCATCATCGGTTCTGCGCCTGATGGTGTTTTTTCTTGCGTCATAAAGAAAACGTGTGTCTCGTTTTCACGTGCTTCCATCGGAATGCCTTTTTCGACTAAGAATGCTTGGAACTCTTCCAGATATTGTTGTTGCACAGCCGTTACCCCGTTTTCATTTGTTTCCGGCTGACTGTTTTGGTTGATCGGTGTGACTTTGTTATCGTTCGTGTCTTTCGAATTACGATCCTGGTCCATTTAAAAATCCCCCTTATAAATACTGTAATCTCAGTTTCAAGCATTTTAGGTGGAATTGCAACTAATGTCCGTTATCATCGAAGGAACAATTTTATAATCAAGTTCCGACAAGTTTGTGAATCAACGAACAGATAACTTGAAAAGCCATACCTGAATGGGTATATTGGTACACATAGAACATTGGAGATCATTGGAGGAGGAAGCCGGAATGAAAACGATCATTGTAGGTGGAGTAGCAGGTGGAGCAACGGCGGCAGCACGATTACGCCGATTGGATGAAACAGCAGAAATCATTCTTTTGGAACGTGGAAAAGAAATTTCTTTTGCAAACTGTGGACTTCCATACTATATCGGGGACGTCATCAAAGACCGCAATAAACTGTTGGTGCAAACTCCGGAAGGGATGAACGCACGTTTCAATCTCGACGTTCGAAATCTGTCGGAAGCGATCCGGATCAACCGTGAACAAAAAACGGTGACGATTCGTAAAGTGGATACGGGTGAAGAGTACGAGGAATCATACGATCAGTTGATTTTATCACCGGGTGCAAAACCGATCCGTCCTGGAATTCCCGGTCTGGCGGAAGCAACAAATGTCTTTACATTACGTAATATCCCGGATACCGATAAAATGCGCCAGTATGTCGATGAATCACGTCCGGCACACGCGACGGTCATCGGCGGCGGATTCATTGGTCTTGAAATGGCGGAAAACTTAGTCGAGCGCGGAGCACGTGTGACGCTGGTCGAGATGTCTGATCAAGTCATGGCCCCGGTCGATCCGGAAATGGCGGCCATCGTCCATGAACATTTGCGGGCGAAAGGTGTCGAACTGATTTTAGCGGATGGTGTGGCACGTTTTGAAGAAGCGGGGAACCGTGTGGTCTTGACGAGCGGAAAAACGATTCAGACAGAAATGAACATCTTATCCATCGGGGTCATGCCGGAAAGCAACTTGGCTTCGGAAGCTGGACTGAAGCTCGGCATTAAACAAACGATTCAAGTCGATGAGACATTGCGGACATCCGATCCTTCCATCTTTGCGATTGGTGATGCGATTGAAGTGAAGGATTACATTACAGGTGAACCGGTTCACGTTCCGTTGGCTTGGCCGGCAAATCGCCAAGGCCGTCTCGTCGCCGACATCATTGCCGGACGAGATGTCCGTTACACGGGAACACTCGGAACAGCAGTCGCGAAAGTATTTGATTTGACGGTCGCTTCGACCGGAAACAATGAAAAACGTCTTCGTCAATCGGGCCGTCGTTATGAAGCGATTCATCTTCATCCCGGCTCGCATGCCGGTTATTATCCGGGTGCCAGTCCGATTTCGATGAAACTGTTGTTTGATCCGGTGGACGGGACGATTTTCGGGGCACAAGCGATCGGGATGACAGGTGTCGAGAAACGAATCGATGTTTTGGCAACAGCCATTAAAGGCGGATTGACTGTCCTTGATCTTCCCGATTTGGAACTGTCGTATGCACCTCCGTACAGTTCGGCAAAAGATCCTGTCAATATGGCAGGCTATATCGCCTCGAATATCGTGCTAGGGGACAGTGAAAACGTCCATTGGCACGAGATTGACCAGATTGTCGCGGACGGCGGACTGTTGCTTGATGTCCGGGAACCTTCCGAAAATGAACTCGGATCGATTCCGGGATCCGTCAACATCTCTTTACCGACATTACGTCAGTCACTCGATGAATTACCGAAAGATCAGTCGATTTACGTGACATGTCAGGTCGGACTCCGGGGTTATGTCGCAAGTCAATTGCTCAAGCAAAACGGATTCGACGTCAAAAATCTAAGCGGCGGATATAAAACATGGGCGACGGTCAACCGTGACCGCGAAGCGAGAAGTCAAGTACGGGAGGAAACAGCTGTGACGACGATAAAAAGCGAGCCGAAACAAGTGGCGAAAGAACAGATTACGTTACTTGATACATGTGGTTTACAGTGCCCGGGACCGATTCTGGAGCTGAAAACGAAAATCGATCAATTACAGGACGGGGATCAAGTCTTTATTAAAGCGTCCGATCCTGGATTCCTGCCGGATGTTCAAGCATGGGCCAAAAAACTCGGTCATACCGTTCACACAGCGGAAATGAACAAAGGAGTCGTTGAAGTCCTGCTTGAAAAAGGGAATGCGACCAACCAACCGGTACAGTCGGCTGCTGCCACTGCCGATGATGCGACGATGGTCGTCTTCAGCGGTGATCTTGATAAAGCACTTGCTTCATTCGTCATTGCGCAAGGGGCACAGGCGATGGGGAAACAAGTGACGATGTTCTTTACGTTCTGGGGACTCAACGTCATTCGTAAACCGGATGCCCCTGCCGTCGACAAGGCACCGATGGAACGGATGATGGGAATGATGATGCCGAAACATGCTGGTGATCTCCCACTTTCGAATATGAATATGGGTGGGGCCGGTCAAAAAATGATGAAAAAAGTCATGAAGGATAAACAGGTCGATGCTCTAGAGACGATGATGGCGAAGGCTCAAGCAGCCGGTGTCCGGATGATTGCCTGCACGATGTCGATGGATATCATGGGCATTAAAAAAGAAGAGTTACTCGACGATATCGATTACGGCGGTGTCGCCAGTTATCTTGGAGCGACAGATGGTTCGAACCTGAATCTGTTTATCTGAGGCAATTCAATTACCGAGGGACTGACTCAAACGTCAGTCTCTTTTTTTTGTGTGAAATCTAACATAGGATGTGAGGTTTAAGGTGTAAAACTCACGTCATACGGGTTATCGGGCATTAAAATGAATTTGATTTTCTAAAATTATTTTCGTATCATAGAACACATGTGAAAAAAGGTTACATGATTGAGGCTTACATAAGGAGGAATACCTGTGGAAAAACAACTGATGGATTTTATCGGTAGTATTAACGACTTGTTATGGTCGAGTGTCTTGATCATCTTGTTGGTCGGTTTAGGAATTTATTTTACGATTCGAATGGGATTTGTCCAGTTTCGGATGATTCCGGAAATGTTGCGACTGTTGTTCCAAGGAACGGATAAAGGGAAAGACGGTGTGTCACCGTTCCAAGCCTTCGCCATCAGCACAGCGGCACGTGTCGGGACCGGCAATATTGCCGGCGTCGCGACAGCCATTGCGCTCGGTGGACCGGGTGCTGTCTTCTGGATGTGGTTGATTGCCTTAATCGGTTCCGCTTCGGCATTCGTCGAGAGTACGCTCGCTCAGATTTATAAAGTACGTGACGAAAAAGCATGGCGTGGTGGTCCTGCCTATTACATGGAAAAAGCGCTCGGACAACGCTGGCTTGGTGTCGTTTTCAGTATCTTGATTACCATCTCGTTTGGATTCGTCTTCAACTCGGTCCAGTCCAATACGATTTCATTATCGCTTCAAAGTCAGTACGGGGTAGATAAAACGTGGATTACAGTCGGACTTGTCCTGTTAACGGCACTCGTCATCTTCGGCGGTGTCCGAAGCATTGCAACGGTTTCAGCCTTCCTCGTTCCAATCATGGCAGGCGGCTACATCTTGATTGCCCTCTACATCATGGTGACGAATCTAGAAGCGTTACCGAACGTCTTCGGTCTGATTTTCCAAGAAGGATTACTCGAATTCAAAACACTTGCCGGTGGAGCAATCGGGGCAGCGGTCTTAAACGGCATCCGTCGTGGTCTCTTCTCGAATGAAGCCGGTATGGGTTCAGCACCGAATGCTGCTGCAACGGCAGAAGTTTCCCATCCCGTCAAACAAGGTTTGATTCAATCGTTTGCGGTTTTTGTCGATACACTGCTCGTCTGTTCTTCGACAGCGATGATTGTGTTAGTCAGTGGTGTTGCGACGCAGGATGCGAGTGGAGCACCGGTTGCCGGAATCGATTTGGCGCAAGGGGCACTCGCTTCTCAGGTCGGTCCGTTTGCTACAGCATTTATGGCGCTCGCGATTTTCTTGTTTGCCTTCAGTTCGATTGTCGGAAATTATTATTACGGTGAATCGAATATCAGTTTCATCAACGATAATAAAAAGGTCATGATGGTGTACCGTGTGATTGTCCTTGGGATGATTGTGTTTGGCTCGCTCGTTCAAACAGCCGGACTTGTCTGGGCACTCGCGGATATCTTCATGGGCTTGATGGCGATTGTTAACTTATATGCGATTTTCCGTTTGTCCAAAATCGCGAAACTGGCACTCGATGACTATTTAGTACAACGTAAGAATGGTCAGGATCCCCGTTTCCATAAAGATTCGATTCCGAATCTGCCGGGGAAAGAAACACTCGAGGCCTGGCAGGATGAAAATAAAAAAGAAAAAGCCATTTAATACAAAAAGGATCAGAGTCATCTGGTCCTTTTTTGTCTGGAGAGATTTTGATAATCGTCATTAAAGCGATGCGAAAGTGGGAATACTAAACAAAACGACCGGAAAGGAGGGGTAGGATGGAGAATGTTCATTATGTTCGAGTCGCGGATGCCGTCTGGGATTCGTTTGGAGATGATCCCCACATCATCATGGACTGGATTTTGTTTATCCATGAAACACAACCCGATCATGAGCAATTATTCGCACTCGAAGAGACGACCCCACTGTATCAGTTGATGAGCCAAATCGATATCTTCATTGACCAGGAAACCCACTATAATTTGGGACGGGCGATTGTCGGGGAAGAACTAATCGTCAATGAGGAGCATGCGGCGATCGTCGGCATCCTTCCTTTACCTTTACTCATCATCTCGACTGAAGTAATGCGTAATTTTGATCGACAGGCACTGGAAGTAATTTATCAGGAGGCCGGCCGGCAAGGTGATTTCGATGAGGTTTGGGAACAATTCGGGAATCTACGCGCCTATTTTCACCAGGCGGAAGAAGCGCAGGATACGATTCTCGTCTATTATGTATAGGGCTTTCCTTGTACAACTCCATTATATAAGGACATAGAAAAAGAGAGGGGGATGTGACATCCGCCTCTCTTTCCTGTATGTGTAAAGTCAGTGCTTAAAAGTCGATTTCGTCTGGATCCGGTCCGAGACGAACATCCGTTGCCAGACGATCAATCTTCTCGAGATCATCTGCGTCCAGTTGGAAGTCAAAGACGTCAAAGTTTTCCGCAATCCGTTCAGGTGTGACCGATTTCGGAAGCGCGACAATACCGTTATCCAAATGCCAGCGCAAGACGACTTGTGAAGGAGATTTACCGTGTTTTTCGGCAATTTCCTTGAAGTCATTGATTTCGAGGAATTTCCCTTGCATGAGCGGGCTCCACGCTTCAACTTGAATGCTATGGTCCTGTAAATATTCATGCAGTTCGTGTTGCGGAAGTTGCGGATGAAGTTCGACCTGATTGATCATCGGTGTCATTAATCCTTCTTCAGCAAGTGTATCAAGATGATGTTCTTTGAAGTTCGACACACCGATTGCTTTAATTTTCCCAGCTTCGTAAAGCTCAACCATCGCTTTCCATGCTTCGATATATCCTTCAACCGGCCAGTGGATCAGATAGAGATCCAGGTAGTCGGTCTCGAGACGTTCAAGTGACTCAGCGAAAGCTTCTTTAGTGCGTCCGGCACGAATGTCATCGTTCCATACTTTAGACGTTAAGAAGAGATCTTCACGGTTCACGCCGCTTTCTTTAATTCCTTTGGCGACACCACGTTCGTTTTTGTAAACGGCAGCCGTATCAATATGACGGTAACCGACACGAATGGCTTCTGCGACGGCAGCCGGTGCTTCCGTCTCTTCGTCGACTTGCCAGACTCCGAATCCGATTTGTGGAATCGTGACACCATTTGAAAGTTTTGCGTATTGCATGTGTATACTCCTCCTTCAATGAAACGAGAATATGGAATTGCTCGTTTAGTTTAGCATGAACAAGCAAGAACGTCTGTTTCAACGCTCAAGGAAGGAAAAAGCCGGTTAGAAAGCGAAAAGAGGAGGGTAAATCTATAAAGGAAACGAGGTGTATTTTATGAAACGATCTGTTAAAAACGTACCAAAAGGTGTGTGGGCCGGCCTTGCAGCCCTGTTGGGGACACAAGCGGCATGTTTGTTCCTCGGTGCCCGGAAGACGGGACGGAATCCATGGATCTGGGGAGGCGCAGGACTGATTCAGTTCCCGCTTCCGGCGATTGCGTATTTCATTCTTAACTGCCAAGATCAAAAAAAATAAGTCAAACACAAGACCCGTCGCGGCTGCGACGGGTCTTGTGTTTTTTACGAAATATTTTTTTTACGTACATCAGATGTTTTCCGACGCGGGAAGCCGAAGACGATGGCAAGAGATCCGCAAACGAAAAGCAGGAACGGATAAAACAGATAAGGAATCAGTTCCGGAGAGGCCGTTTTCGTTAATTCCGCTGCAATCAGCAACTGGGCGCCGTACGGGATGATTCCTTGGATACCGCAAGAGAAGATATCAAGGATACTGGCTGACTTTTTCCGGTCAATGTCATACGTATCCGCGATTTCTGCTGCCAGTGGACCGGCGACAAGAATCGAAATCGTATTGTTCGCTGTTGCGAGGTTCGTCGCACTGACGAGTGCTGCCATACTGAATTCCGCGCCGCGGCGTTGAGAGATTTTTTGCGTCAACGTTTCTTTCAGGTAAGCAATCCCGCCGTTAAAGGTGATCAGGCTGACGAGACCACCCATCAGTAATGTCAAAATCGAGATTTCCGCCATTCCCATCAACCCGTCAGACATCGACAGGACAAAACCGCTTAATCCGAAGCTGCCGTCGAGCATGCCGATGATGCCCGTCAAAACCGTTCCGCCGATCAAGACGAGGATGACGTTGACACCAAACAAGGCGAGGATAATGACAGACAGGTACGGAATGAGTTTATAAAACTCAAACGCTTTTGCTTCGACGACATTTCCTGTACTCGAGACAAAGGCCAGGATGATGATGGTCAGGATGGCTGCCGGCAGGACAATCAAAAAGTTGGTTCTGAATTTGTCGCGCATATTGGTTTTTTGCGTCCGGACCGCAGCAATCGTTGTATCGGAAATGAAGGACAGGTTATCACCGAACATCGCACCACCGACGACAGCTGCTGCGGCAATCGCAACATTGACACCGGTTGCTTCATGAATTCCGAGAGCAATCGGTGCAAGCGCGGCAATCGTACCCGTTGAAGTCCCCATCGCCATCGAGATGAAGGCGGCGATGATGAACAGTCCGCTCATCAGGAGGGACGGCGGTAAAAATGTCAGCGACGCGTTAACGGTCGCTTCGATTGCGCCGATTGCATCGGCCGTTCCGGAAAAGGCACCGGCGAGTAAGAAGATAAAGACCATAATCATGATGTCGGGATTTCCGGCACCCGTTGCAATCCGTTCCACGGTTTGATTGATGCTACCTTTTGTTGTGACCGCCGCAAAAATCAAGGCAATCAAAGCCGCAATCAGAATCGGAAATTTGTAGAAATCATCGTAAAAAATACCGGCACCGATAAAAAGAACTAAAAAGACAAGTAACGGTAGAAGTGCCCATTTGTTCGGTGTAATCGTCTCGTTCATAAAACCACTCCTTTTCTCCAAGTACAAAAAAAGACTCCTTCGCAAGAAAGAAGGAGGTCTTTACTGAAAAAGACGCTCTTCTTATCTCTCAAGCCGCAGCTTGCTGGATTTGGCACAGTACGATTTAATCGTCCGCTGCCGAAACATCATCGGGCCAGTCCCTCCGTCTCTCGCGATAAAAAGAAGTCATTTAATTGTCTGAAATACGTTTTCTACCGTAACGTATCTTTTACTGCATGTCAACACTACTTCACTGAAGTGCTTGTTTGAGCGTCGTCACATTTTCATTCATCAAGTCAAAATACGAGGCATTCTGCTGTTCTTTCGTGACGGACTCCAGGTTGTGGATCGTAATCGCTTCGGCTCCGATTTCCTGTTGGATGACGCGGGCGACTTTAGGAGAAACCGTCTCTTCGAAAGCGATATACTTCAAGTCGTGGAGCTTAGCTTCCTTGACGATCGCTGCCAGTTGCTTTTGCGAAGGCTCGTCCGACGGAGAGATGCCGGCAATCGGCAATTGTGAGAAGCCGTAGCGTTCCGCTAAATACCCGTAAGCGGCATGTGTCACGAGCAGTTCTTTTTTGGATCCGTCAGCAACAGCCTGTTGCAAGTTTTGATCAAGCTTATCGGCCTCGCTATTAAAAGCGGTGAGATTTTTCTCAAACGTTGCTTTTTTAGCAGGTACTTCTTTAGCGAGTGCCGTCGTAATGGATTGAGCCATCACTTTGGCATTGTTCGGATCAAGCCAGACATGCGGATCAAATTTGCCGTGATCATGTTCTTCTGCCGCATGTTCGTCGGCATGTCCTTCATGTTCATGAAGCGTGGCATTCGCTTCGAGCAGATCGATGCCTTTACTCGTCTCGACGAAACGAACATCGTTGCCTTTAAGACTGGCTTTGATTTTTTTTGAGTACGGTTCAAGTGTCGTCCCGGTTAAGAGGAACAGATCACCTTGTGCGATTTCAGTCAGTTGTTTGGACGTCGGTTCGTACGAATGCGGATCGGCCCCCGGAGGTACGATCATCTGGACGTCGATGTCCGTGCCGCCAATTTCCCTGGCGATTGCTGCAGTGGCGAATGTTGATGTATAGACACGGAGCTTTTGGTCGGCCGCATCCTGAGTGGATTCGGAAGAACCGCAGGCAGCAAGAAAAGCAGCTCCTGCAAAAGCGACCATGAAAGCTGAAAGTAATTTTTTCATATGAATAAACCCTCCAAAAAAATATTAAAACGTAATTATTCCGATTTGAACCTTTTCACTATAACGAATCCGAAACCAAGCGTCAAGTACCAGTCAGGGAAGACGTTCGACTTCTAAATAAATCGGGTAAAAGACTAATAAGATTAGAAATCGAGAGGAAATTTCGGAGGTGATGAGGTGAAACGGGAAACCGCTTGGCTGATGGGAGGCGCGGCGATTTTGACGACGGCTGCGGCCGGAGCAAGCATCTGGAACAATTACGGTGCGTTACTACGATGGACAGAACCGGCTCTGCCGCTGTCGGAAGTCCAACTCGCGCCGCGGACGGTTGTGTATAAAACCGCTCACACCCAAGAATTGAAGCTGGATTTGTACTATCCTCCCGGGGACGGTCCTTTCCCGGTCGCGATTTATGCGCATGGGGGAGCCTTCGTCAGGGGAAACCGGGATGATGTCTTTTGTTTTACACCAATCATGGAACGTTTCCTCGAGCTTGGCATCGCAGTTTGCAGCATCGATTACCGCTTATTCGAAGACGGCAGCTATTT
>Ga0308171_1002318_pt1 | contig 20561 bp, 14 predicted proteins | sample PhyGR1_FD_202135 | JGI IMG/M metagenome (GOLD analysis project Ga0308171, IMG submission 202135) | Phyllosphere microbial communities from UC Gill Tract Community Farm, Albany, California, United States - DLSLSG.R1 | ecosystem: Host-associated > Plants > Phyllosphere > Unclassified | place: USA... | reverse complement strand
GCTGTAGCTGATGCTGAACTGCTTCTGCTGCTTGGGCTCGATGGTCGGGACCAGATTCAGGGGCCGCTGGTAACGGCGGTTATAGGAAAAGCTGGTACCCGGCTCCAGCCCCGTCACGTACCCCTGATCTTGTGTATCGGTGTTCTTCCACAACGAGAACACCGGCAACTGCTGGACATTGAACCCCACCGCCACGCCCAGGCTACCGGCCTTGTTGTGCAGCACGGTCAGCGTGTCGCCCTTGGCGTCGCCGTAGGGCACCACGTTGTAGACGGTTTCGTCATAGTCCTTGGTCGGCGCGCGATAGGTCTGCCAATCGCCCAGGTCACCCTTGGCCTTGTCGTTGAACGGAGAGACCTGTTTGACCGCCGCAGCGAACCGCGCGCCCTCCTCCAGGAACGGCGTGCTGAAGTTGCTGTGATACAGCGCCTGGTATTCCTTGGGGTAGTCGCCGTTGTTGGTCAGGGTGTCGTTGAGCACGAAACGGGCCACGCCCGGTTCGGTCACCAGCTCGGTCTGTACGCTGAAGTCGACCTTCTTGAAGGCCTGCTCCTTCAGCTCGCCGCGCACGTGAATCGCATAGGGCGGTGCTTCGTCGATGTGCACCGTGACCTTGCTGGCCGGAATGTTCGCAGCGCGACCATGCAGGGTCAGCAACTCGCCGTTGTCTATGCCGGGGTGACCGACCCATTCGTAGCCGCAGCGGGTGACCAGCTCGTTGAACCCCTCAAGCCAGCCGAGACCACCGCGGCCGTTGAGCTCTATGAAGGCCGGATTGACCACCTCCTTCACCGGCGAATCCCAGCCCATTCGCGCATCGCCAACCTGGGCATGCAGCACGTTCATGCCACGGGTGGGGACCAACGTCAGCTTCATGGTGCCGTTATCGATATCGATCAGGCTGACACCTTCCTGACGGCCGCCATGCAGGGTTCGCATGGTGATGGAAAACGGCTTGTCGACTTTGACGCCCAGCTGTTCGCTGGTGATGCGCTGGTTCTGCGCTGGCTTGTCGCTGTCCAGCAGCACGAAATCCCAGGCCAGGGCGTGGGCGCTGAGGGTGAACGTGGAGATGGCACAGGCGAGAGGGAGCAGTTTCATGGGGGTGGGCCTTTATTGGAGTTATGAGGCAGTACAGTGAAACGTTTCAGCTTTCGAGTCTAGTCGTCTTGGGGGTATTTGAAAATGGGTCTGGAGGGCGCTTTAAGATTCGTCTGATGGGGTTGCTGCGCCCAACGCGGCACCATGGCTGCGTCTGCTGATCAGGCGTTCAAGACCTGTGCAGGCCTCCACCCACTCCCCACTACAAGGGCAATGCAAATGCTGAAGAACCTAGGGAAATACACGATCGCCTGTGGCGCTTCGTGCCTGCTGCTGGCCGCTGCCAACGTGCAGGCCGCCGACGGTCAGATCGAGTTCACCGGCGCGGTCACCGATAACGCCTGCACTATCAATACCAACAGCGTGAACCGCTCGGTCGAACTGGGCCAGGTCCGTATCGCCGATTTCGGCCCGGCGGTCGGTGATGCGGCCGGAGGCAACACCTTTTCCATCAGCCTGGACAATTGCAGCACCACCACCCGCAAGAACGTGGCCATCCGCTTCAGTGGCCAGCAGGACGCCGTCGACTCCACCTTGCTGGGCCTGACCGGCGAAAACCAGGTCAAGGGCGTGGCGATTCGCATCAACGACCAGCGCACCGGCAACCAGGTCGCCCTGAACACGCCAACCTCCGATTACGCACTGCGCCCGCAGTCGAACACCTTCGACTTCAGCGCCGAGTATGTACGGACCGTCGTCGACACCAAGAACGAGGACGGCGAAGTCACGGCATCGGGCATTGGCACCGGTCAGGTGTATGCGCTGGCCAGCTTCGACGTCATCTACAAGTAACTCACTGGCCAAGGCCGGCCCGGGCCGCATCCCGGCTGGCCTTGCCGAGCATGAAGGTATGTCCATGCGTTTCAGATTCCTTTCTCTTCTGACCCTGTTGCCCATGCTGCTGGCAGGTCAGGCGAGCGCCGCCGTGTCGGTGGGCGCTACCCGCGTGATCTATGACAGTGCCGCCAAGGAGGCCAATCTCAGCGTCAGCAACCGTGGTGAAGACGCGCCCTATCTGGTGCAGTCCTGGGTGAGCGCCTACGGCACCCAGACCGAGAACAGCGTCGAAGGCTTCCTCGTCACCCCACCGCTGTTTCGCCTGGATGGCAACAGCGAAAACGTGCTGCGCATTCTCTACACCGGTTCGCAGTCGCTTCCGCAGGACCAGGAAAGCCTGTTCCTGATGAACGTCAAAGCGATTCCGGCCATGACTCAGGAACAAACCGCGCAGAACGTGCTGCAGATCGCCCTGAAAACCTCCATCAAGCTGTTCTACCGGCCCGCAGGCCTCAAGGGCACGCTGAAGGAGGCAACCGCCAACGTGGCCTGGCATTCGAACAACGGCAAACTGCAGGTGCGCAACCCCTCCGGATTCAACCTGGTGGTCAGCGAGTTGAAGGTCAACGACGTCGCCACCGCGGACATCCCCGATGTCATCCGCCCCGCAGAGCAGCGCCAGCTCGACGTCGCAGCCAAGCCCGGCGACCGCATCACCCTGAGCTACATCGACGAGTACGGCAGCACCCTCGTCGCACCCACTGCCCGGGTCAACTGACCCTCCCTGACTTCAGGATGCCCCATGCTCCGTTCGCACCTTTTCATGCGCTCACGCGCGGTGAAGGTCATCGGCTGCCCTTTTTTTGCAGCCCTGGCCTTGCATCTCGCCGATGCCCAGGCCGGCTACCGCTTCGATTCCTCGTTTCTGGAAATTGGTGGCGGTCGCACATCGACCGCGGTGCAAGAACAAGTCAGCGCATTGAGCGAAGGGCAGTTACCCGGGATCTACCACGTCAACGTGAGCATCAATCAGAAACAGGCAGGCCAGAGCGACCTGCGTTTCATCCGTGACCCCCAAACCCCGGCACGCTCGGTCACCGGCTTGTACCCCTGCGTGGACAGCGAATTTCTATTGAGCAATGGCGTCTCCTCCGACGTGCTGCAAGGTGCCACCGAGGTGGAAACCGGCTGCGTGGATTTGAGCGGCCCGCTCAGTGGCGTGAGCTATGAGTACGACTTCAATCGCCAACACCTCGACATCCAGATTCCCCAGGCGTATCTGGGCAGCATTCCGTTCGCACTGCGGCGCAAGCAATGGAGCGAGGGCGAGCAGGTCGCGTTCGCCAACTACAGTTTCTCGGGCAGTGCCGCGCAGTTCGATGGAAAGGCCCGTCAGAACCAGTTCGGCACCCTGCGCAGCGGCATCAACAGCGGTCCGTGGCGGTTACGCAACCATTCGACCTGGCGCAAGGGCACCGGCAATCCGGGCCGCTGGCAGAACCTGGAAACCTACGCGCAGCGGGATCTGGGCAACCTGATGGCGATCGCCACCGTAGGCGAGGCCAACACCGAAGGTGATTTGTTCGACGCCCTGCCTTATCGCGGTGTGGGGGTGGCCTCCGACCTGGACATGCTTCCCGATCAGGCTCGGGAGTTCGCGCCTGTGGTGCGTGGTATCGCCAACGGCCGCTCGCGGATCACCATCCGCCAGCGCGGCTATGTGATCGACGAACGCTGGGTGCCTTCGGGCCCTTTCGCCCTGACCGATCTGTACCCCACCTCCAGCAATGGCGACCTGGAAATCACGGTAGAAGGGCCTGATGGGCAGCGACAGGTGTACACCCAGTCGTTCTCCTCCGTACCGTACATGCTGCGCGAAGGTCAGCAGAGCTACTCGTTCTATGCGGGCCACTATCGTCCCAGCGAAGACAGCCAACAGCACGCCGCACCGGCTTTCGCCCAAGCCACCCTGCGCCGGGGTTTGAGCGGCGGCACCACGGTGTTCGGCGGGACTTTGACCAGCGCCGAATACAACGCCGGCCTGCTGGGTCTGGCGCACGACTTTTCCGGCCTGGGCGCTATTTCCCTGGATGTGACCCACGCCCGCAGCACCGGCGTGGGCGCAGGCAAAGCCAGCGCAAGCGGGCAGTCCTACCGCTTTCGCTACTCCAAGTCACTGGCCGCCACCGACACCAACTTCAGCTTGATCGGCTATCGCTATTCCACCAGCGGCTACTACTCGTTCAGCGAAGCACTCAACAGCCGAGAGAACGTGCAGGCGCTGTCCAGCTATCGCAACGGCCATGTCAAAAGCAACTTCACCGCCAACATTTCCCAACAACTGGGCAACTACGGCGGGCTGTACGCGAACCTGTCGAAATCGGCCTACTGGAACTACAGCAAGGCCGACACCTCGCTCCAGGTGGGTTACAACTTCACTGCGCACAATGTTTCCTACTCCCTGGGCCTGGGCTTGAATCGGGGCAATGAAGTGGACAGCCGCAGCGTATCGCTGAGCATCAGCTTGCCGCTGGGCGGACCGTCGGGGCAGCGCGCCACCTTCAACACCAGCCAGAGCTCGACGGGTCAGGCATCACGTACCGCGACCCTGAGCGGCAACGCGTTGCCGGAGGGAGCACTGAGCTACAACGTGGGCGTTTCGCAACAAACCAGTGACCAGAGCGACGTCCTGGGCTCATCGATCGCGGCGCGCTATGACGGCTCCCGCGCAGTGGTGCACGGCGCCTACAACCGCTACGGCAATGATCAGCAGCTGGACTACGGCATTGAAGGCGCGGTGCTTGCTCATCGCAATAGCCTGATCTTCAGCCAGCCGCTGGGCGAGACCAACATCATCGTTGCCACTCCCGGGGCTGCCAATGTCAGCGTGCTCAACAAGACCGGCGTGTACACCAACGCCGACGGCTACACGGTGGTGCCATCGGCCCTGCCCTACCGGAGCAATCGCATTTCGCTGGACACCGAAAGCCTGCCCGAAGACATCGATATAACGCAGCTGGTGCAGGAGGTCGCACCGACCCGCGGCGCCTTTGCGCTGGTGGATTTTCACACCCAGCGCGGCCGCCGGGTACTGCTCAAGCTGAGCGATCAGTTCGGCAACCCGGCTCCTTTCGCCGCCAGTGCACAGTTGCTGGACGTGCAGGGCGTTCCTCTGAACGCCGCGATGGTGGCCGACAACGGACGGATCTTCCTCAGCGGTGTGCCGGACAAGGCGCGACTGCAGGTCAGCGTCAATGGTCAATCCTGGTGCGCGGTGGCACTGGACCTGGCCGATCAACCCACCACCGGCATCGCCCAGATCCAGTCCCAGTGCGACCGGCCCGCGACCGCCCAACAGCCAAGCCAAGGTGCACCCAATGTATGAAGTCTGTTTGAAAAGGGCCGCCCTGGGCCTGCTCAGCGCACTGCTGTGTCTGCTGAGTGCGCCGGCTCAGGCCTTGATCGAGAACAACATGAAATGCAGCAACAGCAACTCGTCCGGCGAGTTGGGCAATGTAGCCCCCAACACGCGATTCACCCTGGTGATGGAAGGGAGCTGCACCATCACCCGTTGGTATCCGGTGGGGGCATCACTGCAGTTCGTGCAGAGCAAGCCAATAGGCACACCACCCAGTGTCATGGCGTTCTACCTCGGCACAGGTGCGCAATTGCCAGAAGTACCGGTCGGCACGCCCGGCACCGTCTGCATACCCATAAGCTGTCAGCCTCTGAGAGTCGGCCGTGTGGTCCCCTATTCCGTCGCACTGGTAGGCATCACAGCCGCCACCACCGGTCAGCACTGGCTGGTGGTACAACTCACCGACACCTCCATCGGTGGCTGGCACAACTACGGCGACTACATCAACTCGCTGCTGATCCGCTACACCGTCACGGCCCCGTCCTGCAGCCTGACATCGCCAGGTACCGTCAACCTGAACTTCGGCACCCTGCGCAATGACAGCCTGCAGAACGTCAGCCAGAACACCAGCGTCTCGCTCAACTGCGCCACGGCCTTGCAGGCCAACGTCACCCTGGCCTCCAACCAGCAGACCATGGACGCCGCCAACGGCTTGTCGACGACCTCGCTGTCGGGACTGAACATGGCCGCGCGCTGGACCGACAGCAACACCGCCGTCTCACTCAACAGCGCCCGCAGTATCAACCTGCGGGCGGGCGACAACAGCCTGAACCTCGGCTTCAGCCCACGTCTGGCCGCGGGCGCATCACCGGCCGGCAGCTTTCAGGCGCAATACACCCTGACCATCGATTACCGCTGAGGCATTGGCCATGAAACGTTCTGCCCTGCTGACCCTTCTTCTGGCGTCGATGATCGACACCGCCACACTGGCGGCCAGCGATACCGTCAACATCAGCGTTCGGGGAACACTGACCCGCCCGCCTTGCGTGCTGGCCAGCAGTTCGACCCTGACGGTCGACTTCGGTGACGTGCGTACCGACCAGGTCGCCAGCGCCGCACCGATAGCGGTGCCGGTAACACTGACCTGCCCGGCGGGCTCGTCGCTGAGCGTTGGCCTGAGTTCCAGCAACAACACCTTCACAGACACCGTGGCACGAACGACCGCCAACAATCTGGGTGTCTCGCTGACCTGGACCAGTAACAATACGGCCGCCAACCTGGCCAACGTCAAACGCGCTCTGACCGGACAAAGCGGAACGGTGGACCTGAGCCTGAGCGCACGACTGGTGCAGCGTGGCGAGCTCACGCCCGGCAGTTTTACCTCCACCTTAGTGATGAACATCGAGTACCTATGACCCTTCGTCATCTTGCCCTGCTCGCCTGGCTTTGCTCATCCGGTGCGCTGGCCGCAGGCGATAGCGCCCGTATCGAAGTGACCGGCCAACTGATCTCCCCGCCCTGCAGCGCCCGCTTCGCTGGTGTTCAGCAAGTGGATCTGGGAGTGGTATCGCTCAATCAACTGCACGACGCCAAGGTCGGCAGCGTCGATGTGCCCTTGGTCTTCGATTGCCGGGATACCAGCCGCGTCGACCTCAAGCTTTCGGCAGCCAGCACCAGCGATCGCCGCACCCTGGCCACCAGCCTGGCACAGCTGGGCTTGCGCCTGAGCCTGCTGCGGCCGCAGGTGGCGGGGACGGAGATCGATTTCGGCCTGGGCCAGAGCAATGCCTTCACTGTGTCCGGGAAGACCCTGGAACTGGTATTGCGAGTCACCCCGGTCATGCTGGAAGCACTGCCCGAGGCGGGCAGCTACAGCGCCTTGCTGATGCTCGAAATGACCTACCTGTAGCCGCCTACTCGAACTGCTCGGCCCGTATGCAGTACGTCAACAGCGCTTGATCGCTGTCCACTTCCAGCTTGCGCATGGCGGCCACCTTCTGCGCACTGACGGTCTTGATGCTGCGGCTCAGGTGGCGAGCGATATCGCTGACGCTCAACCCCGTCACGAACAGGCGCAGCACTTCCAGCTCCTTGGGTGACAGACTGGCGAACCGCTCATCGACCTGCTGAGTACTGCCGACCACCGAACTGGCGGGGGCCTGTGGGCTGCGGTAGCTGCGTCGATCGCTCAGGGCGCTCAAGGCCTTCTGAATCTCTTCGTGAAGGTGGTTTTTCTGGATCACGCCCGCCACCCCGAGTTCGTCCAGACGCGACAGGATCAGGCTGTTGGAAACCATGGTGAGCACCAGCACCTGAGTGTCGGGGAAGTGGCGCAGCACGTACTGGATCAGTTTCAATCCGTCGCCATACACGGCATCGCCGGGCATGTTGTAGTCGGTGATGAGCACGTCCGGCCGATGGGTCTGTAGTTGCTCCACCAACTGGCTGGGGCTGACGGCCTCGGCCACCACGGCAAAGCGTTGATCGCGCATGACCATCTCACGCACCCCCACCAGAACAATGGGGTGGTCGTCGGCAATGACGACTTTCAGTTGTTGCATAAGCTACCTTCCGTGCGTTGTCCAATGATCATGCGCGCGGCTCCTCTCGCAGAGCCATCGCCACTACGCGCAAGCGTTCCAGCAACACCTTGATACCGGCACTGGCGCGCGCGTCCAGAGGGCCTTGCTCCAAAGCCGCCTCCCATTGACCACAAGCCATGGATAGCGCCGTGGCCCGTACCGTGGCCAGGCCGCCGTTGAGGCTGTGCAGACGCTGTTGCACGAGGGTCCCGTCACCCGAACGCAGACCCTGTTCGATCTGCTCGATATCCTCATGCAGCGTACGTTCCATCAGTTGGCGCATCGCCGGCGACAGGTCGATCCAACCTTCGAGATCCACCGCCAGCCCGCCGCCCTGCGCTTCGCTGCAGTGGGCCAGCACCGTCGCGCGCAGCATCGACAGACTCAACGGTTTGACGACCCAGGCATTCATGCCCACTTGCAGGCAACGCTCACCTTCTTCGCGCATGGCGTTGGCGGTGACCCCGATGATCGGCACCGTAGCGCCGATGCGACGCAGCTCGCGGGTCAGCTCGTAACCATTCATGCGTGGCATGTTGACGTCGGTAATGACCAGGTCGAACGCTTGCGCGGCCCACGCCTGCAAGGCCCGCTCGCCATTTTCCGTCACCGTCGCCTGGGCCCCCAGCGCCTGCAACTGCTCTTGCAATATGGCCTGATTGATCGGGTTGTCTTCGGCTACCAGAATCTGCAAAGGCTTGCCTGGCAAGCGGCTACCCTGCTGGGGCTGCGAGGCCAACGGCGGCGCTTGCAGGGCGACAACGGGCAGTTCCAGCAACAGCGAAAAACTGCTGCCCAGGCCAGGCTCGCTGACCACGCGCATGCTGCCGCCCATCAACTCGCTCAAGCGGGCGCAGATCGACAACCCCAGCCCGGCACCCGTGCTCTGGTCACGCTCGGACACCTGGTAAAAGGGTTTGAACAGCTGCTCCAGAGCCTTTTCCGGGATACCCGCGCCGGTATCGGACACCTGCCACTGCAACGCCACGCGCGCCGCGCTCATTTCGACCACGGCCAGACGCACCAGTACCCGGCCCGATTCGGTGAACTTGATGGCATTGCTCAACAGGTTGTTGAGGATTTGCCGAATGCGCCCCGGATCACCGCGCAGGCGCGCAGGCACCTGTGGCTCGATCTCGGTTTGAATCGGCAGACCCTTGTGCTGAGCGGCCGCCGTGAAACCGCGGACCGCCTCCTGCACCAGATCCTGCGGACAGAAGGTAATCGCCTCGAGCGCGATCTGACCGGACTCGATCTTGGACACATCCAACACATCGCTAATCAGCTGAAACAGCACCGCCGACGAGCCTTGAATCACTTCCAGGTACTGACGCTGACGATGGTTGAGATCGGTCAGGCCGAGCAGTTCCAGATTGCCCAGCACGCCATACAGCGGTGTGCGAATTTCATGGCTCATGGTGGCCAGGAACAACGTCTTCGCCTCACTGGCCTGGTCGGCGGTGCGCCGGGCCTCCTCCATGGTCTGCGCCGTATCGACATGCTGGGTGATGTCGTTGAAACCGCACAGCAGCACATCCTCGCCCTGATAGCGGGTCGCCACGAAGCAAGCCTGCAAGTGTCGTCCGGCCACCTCCAGCCAGACCTCATCGGGGGTGGCAGGGACATCACCGAGGTTCAGCGACTTGATCAGTTCGGCGGTGCCCTGCCATTCGCGTGCACGCTGGTTCTCGAGCAACACTTCGTGGTCTTCGCGGCGCACGACACTCAAGCCGACCGGGGCGTTGTCCATCATCACCCGGTTGAACGCCTCACCCTCGAACAGACGCTGTTGAGCACGCTGCGCCGGCTGCACGATCTGCAGGCGGTACCAGCGGTTGATCCACCACCCCACCAGCAACGCCAGCAATACCGTCAAACCAAGGCCTACCAGCGGCCACTTGGCGTAACGCAGAAAATCCTGATAGCTGATGGCGTACAGCGCGGTCCAGCGCGCGCCGTTTTCAGTGCTCATCTTGAACCGCAAGCCCTTGCCGCTGAAGCTCAAGCCCATCGGCGCCTGACTGTCATCGTCCAGGCTGCCGAGCAATACCTCGCCCTGGGGCGAGATCAGGGTGAACTGGTTGTACACCGGGCGTCGCAGCAGTCGTTCGATCTCGTTGATCTGCCCCATGTCCAGCAGCGCCACTACGGTGGTCAGGCCCTGTTCCTGCCGTGAGGGCATCATGCTGGCAGGCAGGTCGACGCCGATGCTCGCGACCAACGTCTTGGCAGTGCTGTACAGGCCCGATGGCGCCCGTAGCCAGCGCACCCCCGTGCCGCTGAGCAACGGCCGCTGTGGCTGCAATTGCTCACGCAGGCGCCCGGCTATCTCCAGATACTGGGTTTGGCGCAACGGCAGACGCTGCCGCGTGCCATCAGTGCCTGGCACGGCAATGTCGAACTGAGCGTTGGGGGCGAATACGAACATCTGCGGCGAGGCGTAATAGGAGCCAGCCCAATAGGTGCTGTAGTAATCGGTCAGCTGAGTACCCAGAGAGAGCGCACCGCGGGTCTCCATGCTGGTCAGCCGACTGTCATAGGCCAAGGTGAAAGGCAATGACAGTGGCAATGCGCGCCCCTGAAACAGCTCGCGATGACCATCGCTGCCCAGCGCCGCCGTGCTGGCCGGTTGGACGTCGGCCAACAGGCTGTGGTTGGTGCGATCGTAGGCGCTGGCCACGTTGCGCAGGAACGTCTCATGCTCATGGATGTTCTCGATCACCCGCGCGAAATGAAACTCCACCTTGTCCTGTTCCGCCTCGACCAGGCGGCTGACGGCCCAATAGCTGGTGCTGGTGAGCAGCAGCGTCAGCCCCGCCAACAGCAGCAGGCCCTTGTTCAGGCGCTGCGAACTGAGCGCCAGCGCCCCGAGACGCAAGCTTGCATGCTTCATGATCAATACCGTTGAAGCCTTGATGAAAGGCGTGTTGCCTGGCCGTGGCCGTTGACGCCTGAATGCAGGCGACCCTTCCCTTGGGCTTCGTAGACATCGGACCCTGTCCGATCAGCTTAGTGCTGGCGCAGGGCCATCTTCTATCAGCAAAGTGCTGAAACGATCAACCGCGACGGCGGGCGAGATGAGAAACCCCTGTACCTGCTCACAGCCGATACGACGCAGCAGCATGAGCTCGGCATGGGTTTCCACGCCTTCGGCCACCACGGCCAAGCCAAATTTGCGACACAGTTCGACAATGCTCTGCAGTGCCGTGGCCAAGTGCTCGTTGTCGGCACATCCGTGCACCAGCGAGCGGTCGAGCTTGAGCTCGCTGAAAGGCGTGGACACCAGATTGAAGTACGAGCTGAAGCCCTGACCGAAATCATCCTGGGCCAGGCCAAAGCCCTTCATGCGCAACCGGCACGCGCCCGCGTAGTAATCGCTGAGCTGATGGGTGGTGGAGGTTTCCATCAGTTCGAAGATCACCTGCTGTGGATCGGCACCCTGCTCCACGACCTGCGCATGCAATCGGTCAGCCAGATCATGCTGATCCAGCAGATGGGTCGGCAGATTGATCGACACGGGAATGCTGTAGCCCTTGCGCCGCCAGTGCTGCTGCGCAGCCAATGTATGCCGCAAGGTCAGCCACAGCAGTGTTTCTTCCAACCCCGCCCGCTGCACCAACCCGAGAAAGGCCCCGGGCATCAACAACCCTGCACCAGGATGCAGCCAGCGCGCCAATGCCTCGGCGCCGACGATGCGGCCATCGCACAGGCTTTTCTTGGGCTGGAACCAGGCCTGTATCTGACCGTTGTGCAGCGCTGCCGCGACGGCGTCCACATCCTCCAGGATCGGCTGGCCGGTCGCGCCGCGCGGTGCGCCGCCGATCTGGTCCAGACAGTCGCGCAGGCGTTGCACGGCCGTCGCCTGCACGGGTTTGGAGATCAGACCGGCGACGGTCAGCCCCAGGTTGCGCGCGGCCAGACCAGCCCCCTCCAACATGCGTCGCGACGCCACGCTCATCAGCGCCAGTACCGGAGGGTTGTCCAGAGTCGCCAGTTGCTGGATCAGCTGTACCCCATCCATACCAGGCATGAGCAGGTCACTGAGGAGCAAATCGTAATGGCCGCCAGCCAGCGATTGCAGCGCCGTCTGCCCGTCCCAGACGGTGTCGACGTTGAAGCCACCCGCTTCATTGAACACATGCACCAGATACTCATGTTGAAAGGGGTGGTCTTCAACGATGAGCACGCGATAGGGACTCACGCCACCCTCCGCGGGTAGTGCTGCAGGCACTGGTGCAAGGCCCGCAACGTCACCGGTTTGATCAGGCACTGGTTCATTCCTGCGGCCAGGCACTTGTCGCCTTCTTCGCGCATGGCATTGGCCGTGGCACCGATAATGGGCAGCGTGCAGTCACGCTGGCGCAACTGCGCGGCAAGCTCATAGCCGTTCATGCGCGGCATGTTGACATCGGTCAGCACCAGGTCGAACTCGGCGGCGTGCCACAGCGACAACGCCTCGACACCGTCACCGGCCAGTACCACGTTGCAGCCCAGCTCCTCGAGCTGATCACGCAGAATCAATTGATTGATCACATTGTCCTCGACCACCAGCACGCGAAGATTCAGCTCCATCTCAGCGGGAGCTTCGGGCACGCCGGTGCATTGCTTGCGCGCTTGTCCCTGGGCACGGGACACCGCTTCCCTGATCTCTTCCAGGTTGTTGAGGTTGGCCTGCCAGATGCCTGAAAGCGCTGCATCGAACGTCAGCTCCATGGGGCTGGCGATGACCCTCGGACCGAGCCAGTGCGGCACAAGGCTGGACTCTTCGGCAACCGTCTCCAGCTCGACCAGTACGGCATCGACAGGCACCTCCCCTGCTGCCGGCACCCCAACCTGGGCAATCGCGCCCCAGCGTCGCAGCCAGCCGCAGACGCTGTCGGACAGATCGTGCATGCGCGACACCACATAGACCCTATGGGCCATGAGCGGCTCGGCATTGACCAGGCCCGGCTGCTCGCGCACCTGCTCCAGGGGCACATCGAAGGCGAAGCTACTGCCCAGACCCGGTTCGCTGACCACTCGCAGATTGCCGTTCATGAGATGAATCAGACGCTTGCAGATCGACAGGCCCAAACCGGTCCCGGCTACCACATTGGCATTGCCACTGGCCTGGAAAAACGGCTCGAACAAATGCTGCTGATCTTCGCGGCTGATGCCCTTGCCGGTATCGACGATCTGCCAGTGCAGCACCGGGCGCTCGTCGTCTCGCGTATCCACGCGCACCCGCAGCACGATGCGACCGCTGTCGGTGAACTTGAGCGCATTGCTGAGCAGGTTGTTGAGTACTTGGCGTAATCGGGTGACATCCCCACGCAACTGCTGCGGCATCTGCGGATCGATGCAGCTGAACAGCCGCAACCCTTTGCCTTGAGCTGCACCGGCATACCCCTGCATGACTTCCCGAACCAGCGCCAAGGGCGAGAAGGTCGTCAGCTCCAGCGACAATTGCCCTGCCTCGATCTTGGCCACATCCAGCACGTCGCAGATCAACTGCAGCAGGTTGGCCGACGAGCCCTCGATGGCTTTCAGGTAGTTGCGCTGCTGCCCATTGAGTTCGGTTCGCGTCAGCAGCTCCAGGGTGCCCAGTACGCCGTAGAGCGGCGTACGGATTTCATGGCTCATGGTGGCGAGGAACAGCGTCTTGGCCTCATTGGCCGCGTCCGCCGAACGGCGCGCCTGCTGCAATGCTCGCTCGACCTGTTTGCGGGCACTGATATCGCTGAACGCGCAGATCAGAACCTCTTCGCGCTGGTAACGCGTCGGCGCGAAGGCGAGGTAAAGATGGCGTCCATCGGCCAATTCGATTTCGTCGCTGCCATTGCGGTCCAGTTGATCGAAGGCCCGATGAATCCAGCCATGACACAGCTGCTCACGCTCCTGGCCATGGCCCAGCCACTGTTCCGCCAAGGGGTTCTGCAGCACGACCTTGCCATCGCTACGACGCAGCACGCACAGCGCCACAGGCGCGATGCGAATGACGGTGCTGCTGAACGCCTCACTCTCCACCAACGCTTCAATACGGTGACCTGCCGGGATGATCAGCCGCCGATCGATGCGCCGAACCAGCCAGCACATCAGTATCGTCGCAATCAGGCACGACAACAGACAGGCCAACACACGTGCGGCCAACGCCGGAAGCAGCGCACTCAGCTTCAGGGTGTAGACGATCTGCCATTGCGAATAGCCCAGCTGTTTCTTGATCGCCAGATGCTGCGGAAGCCAGCCTCCGCCCACCAGGCCAAAAGCGTTGCTGCTCCTGAGCAGGTCGAGCGCCTGGTACGCCGATTGACCGACAGCACTGGTGAAAATCACCTCACCCCTGGCATCGAGCAGCAGAAAATCTCCAGCGCTGTCGTGGCGCAGCGCTTCCATCAGGTCTGGCACGTCCACTTCCAGGCCCAGCCACCCTGAAGCCGGAGTGCGCTCGTCCAGCCGAGTGAAAATATACAGGGGCGAAGCGGCGTCGCTCTGATCGCTGAGCCAGAGGTAGTCGTTGGTCGGTTGTCCAACCCCTTCGAAGGCTCGCAGCCTGCGAGGCACGCACATCGGTACGGGAGAAACGCTGTCGGCGATACTGAACAGACGGGTGATGGTGGACGTCTGGTCTGGCGCCAGGCCCTGGCCCGCACCGATATACAGGAGGTTGACCTTGCTCTGTCGCAGGTGAGCGAGCATGCGCTTGGTCAGCCACAAGCTCCAACTGTCGGCGCCTTGGCCCAAGGCGATATGCACCTCTTCGGTGGGTACCTCGTTGAGGTTGGGCTTGGGTTGCACCACATTGCGCACAGCTGACAGCCCCAGGCTTCTGAGCAATGTCTGGCGGCTGACGAAGAAATTCTGAGCATCGGAGATGGCCGCGTTCATGTCGCTGCGGCGCAGACTGACCTCATCATTGAAGGCCGTACGCAGATAACTGCCTGCACCGGCGAACAGCCCCAACACCAAGGCTGCGGCAAACAGATGCAACAGTTTGCGCGCCGCCTTGGGCGTCGAGAAGGAAGAGTCCAACGGTTGCAAGAAGTGTTTGAGTTTCATGGGGCGCACACTACGCACCCCACTGCACCCGGCCCATCAGACGATTCTTAAACGCTCATGGCGGTCAGCGCTGGTACGCCTTGACGATCGCCGAGAAGTCCAGCCCGCCCTCCCCGCGCAAACTCATCGCCTGATACAACTGCTGCGCCACCGCCCCCAGAATCACCGGCTGGCGGGCCTGCTTGGCCGCCTCGGTCGCCAGGCCCAGATCCTTGAGCATCAGTTCGGCTCCAAAGCCCCCGCTATACCCACGAGCAGCCGGCGCTGTCTCGCTGACGCCCGGCCACGGATTGTAGGTGTCCGAACTCCAGCATCGGCCCGTAGAGCTGTTGATGATCCCGGCCAGCACCTGGGTATCGATGCCCAACGCATTGCCCAGGGCCATGGCCTCGGAGACGCCGACCATGGAAATCCCCAGCAGCAGGTTGTTGCAGATCTTGGCGATCTGCCCGGTGCCCACCTCACCACAGTGAACGATGTTGCGCCCCATCTGCGCCAGCACTGGCTGCAACTGGCCGAACAGTTCGGTCGAGGCGCCGACCATGAACGTCAGGGTGCCCGCCTGGGCGCCGCCAGTGCCACCCGATACCGGCGCATCGGCCAGGTCGACACCCTGCTTGGCCGCTGCGGCGGCAATGTCGCGCGCAGTCTGCGGATCGATGGTGCTGCAATCCACCGCCGGCGTACCGGAGCGAATGCCCGCCAGCACGCCCTCCTCGCCCAGATAGACGCTGTGCACATGGGCGGCTGCCGGCAACATGGTGATCACCAACTCGCCCTGCACAGCGGCATCCTTCGGCGATGCGCTGATATGCCCACCCAACTGCGCCAGTTCGGCAAGCACAGCCTGGTTGAGATCGAACAGGTGCAACGTATGGCCGGCCTTGAGCAGGTTGCGCGCCATGGGCGCGCCCATGTTGCCCAGGCCAATGAAAGCGATGTTCATGGCGGTGCTCCTACTTCAGGTTGATGGTGGTGTTGACGCCATCGTTCACGCTGTCGTCATCGAACCAGCGCGCCGTGACTGTCTTGGTCTGGGTATAGAACTGCACCACCTGCTTGCCGTAGGGTCCCAGATCGCCGAGTTTGGAACCGCGCGACCCGGTGAAGCTGAACGAAGGCACCGGCACGGGAATCGGGATATTGATGCCCACCTGGCCCACATCGATCTCGCTCTGAAACTTGCGCGCCGCCGCACCGCTCTGGGTGAACAGCCCCACACCGTTGCCGAACGGGTTGGCGTTGACCAGGGCGATGGCATCATCGAGGGTGTCGACTTCCAGCGTGATCAGCACCGGTCCGAAAATCTCCTGGGTGTAGATCTGCATATCCGTGGTGACACCGCTGAACAAGGTCGGCCCCACGAAGTTGCCCTGCTCGTAACCGGGCACCTGCACACCGCGGCCATCGAGCTCCAGCTTGGCGCCTTCCTGCACCCCGCTGTCGATCAAACCTGTGACACGCTCCAGCGCACGCCGGGAAATCACCGGACCCACGTCGGTGCCCGGCTCGCTGCCTGCGTTGACCTTGAGTTTCTGCGCCAGCGCCTTCAGGTCCGGAATCCACTCGCGGGACTTGCCCACCAGCACCGCCACCGAAGTCGCCATGCAGCGCTGCCCGGCTGCACCGAACGCAGCGCCGACCAGCGCATTGAGGGTCTGCTCGCGGTTGGCGTCCGGCAATACCACGGCATGATTCTTGGCCCCCATCATCGACTGCACACGCTTGCCATGGCGACCAGCCAAGTCATACACATGAGTGCCGACCGCGGTCGAGCCGACGAACGACACTGCTTTGATATCGGCATGGGTGCACAGCGCATCCACCACTTCCTTGCCGCCATGCACCACGTTCAGCACGCCAGGCGGCACACCCGCCTCCAGCGCCAGCTCTACCAACTGGACCGTGGACAGGGGATCCTGCTCGGACGGCTTGAGCACGAAGGTGTTGCCGCAGACGATGGCCATCGGAAACATCCACAGCGGAATCATCGCCGGAAAGTTGAACGGGGTAATCCCGGCACAGACGCCGATGGGCTGACGCAAGGTGTAGGTATCGACGCCACCTGCGACGTTCTCGGCGAACTCACCCATCTGCAGGCTGCCGATGGAGCAGGCGTGCTCGACCACTTCCAGGCCGCGGAAAATATCGCCTTCGGCGTCGGCAATGGTCTTGCCCTGCTCGGCACTCAAGGTCTGGGCGATCCGCTTGGAGTGTTCGCGAATCAGGGCCTGCAGCTTGAGCATGATGCGCATCCGCGCACCCAGCGGCGTCAGGCGCCAGGTCTTGAACGCACGCTGCGCGGCAGCTACCGCGGCGTTGACTTCATCGGTCGTGGCGAAGGGCACACGCGCCAGCACTTGCTGGGTGGCCGGGTTGACGATGTCGCGCCATTCCTGAGTGGTCGATGCGACCCATTGGCCATCGATCAGCAGTTTCACATCGTCGAGCTTGCTGGCATTCGGTTGAACGGACACGTTCATGGATGACCTCCGCGTATTTATTGTTGTGGCGAGACGGTTCTGCGATGGAGTATAGAGGCTGCAAACATCTAACAAGAACTCACAATAAAGCCGGTCCAACATGCAAAAAGACCTTAGCAGCCTGAACTGGGACGACCTCAAGTTCTTTCTCGAAGTGGCCCGCACCCGCAAGGCCAGCATCGCAGCCAAACGCCTGGGGGTGGACTACACCACCGTGTCGCGACGCATCGGCTCGCTGGAAAACGCGCTGGGTACCCTGCTGTTCGAAAAATCACGGACCACCGGCTTCGTCCTCACCGCCGAAGGGCAGCGCCTGCTCGCGTCGGCCGAATCCATGGAAAGCACCCTGCACATGGCCTGCGAACAGGTTTCAGGCTCCGGCGTGGCACTGTCCGGACACATTCGCATGGGTTGCACCGAAGGCTTCGGCAGCTTCTTCATCACCCCGCAACTGAGCCACTTCGTCGACACCTACCCGGCGATCTCGGTCGACATCCTGCCGCTGCCACACTTCATCAGCCTCTCCAAGCGCGAAGCCGATATCGTCATCGCGCTCGAACGCCCCGAACACGGGCCCTACGTCTGTTGCAAGCTCTGCGATTACCGACTGAAACTGTATGCCACACGCGCCTACCTGGATCGCCACCCGCCCATCGACAGCAGCGCCCAACTCAGCGGCCACCGCTTCATCAGCTATGTCGACGACCTGGCATTCAGCTCCGAGCTGCTCTACCTGAGCAAATTGCTACCCAACGTCAACGCCGGACTACGCAGCACCAGCGTGATCGCCCAATACACTGCCGCGCTCCAGGGGCATGGCCTGGTCATCCTGCCCTGCTTCCTGGCCGCTCAGGACGAACGCCTGGTGGAGGTGCTGCCCGATGAAATCGATATCACCCGGCAGTTCTGGATGTACTGCCGCGAGGATCTGCGCAAGCTCAAGCGCATCACCCTGTTGTGGGACTACATCCGCAACGTCACCGAACGCAACGCACCGCTATTGATGGGCACCCCCGCCCCCCTGTAGCAACGGAGCCAGCCGCGTCCCGCTCCACTCAGACGTTAGACTGCCACCCAAGCATCAACCCACTGAGCCTCTTCACCCTGCGCCGCACCGCTTCCTCGAACACACCCTTGCGGCTTTCGACCAGGGTGAACCAGTGTTTGGCACGCGTGATTCCGGTGTAGATCAACTCCTTGGTCAACACCGGATTCAACGCGTCCGGCAGGATCAGCGCCGTGTGCGCGAATTCGGAACCCTGGGATTTGTGCACCGTCATCGCGTACACCGTCTCCACGTCATTCAACCGACTGGGCAGCACGAAACGAATGCCGCCCTGCCCGTCGTTGCGCGGGAAGGCCACGCGCAAGACCCTTCGCTCCCGCCCGCCACCCGCGGGCAGCATAAGGGCGATGCCGATATCACCGTTCATCAAACCCAGGCCATAGTCGTTGCGGGTCATCAATACCGGACGGCCTTCGTACCAGGGTTGGCTTCCGTCGATCAGGCGCGCCTGCGTCAAGGCCTGGGTGGCGCGTGCGTTCAGGCTTTCGACCCCCCAAGGCCCTTTGCGCACGGCGCACAGCAGCTGAAACTCGTCGAAAGCATTCAGCAACCCACGGGCCCAGGTTGCCCAGGCTTCATCTCCAAGTGGCGTTTCAGCCGGCGGTCGAGCCATCTCCATCTGCTCAAGATAGCGGCGGTAGCCTTGCGGTCCATCGCTGCTGCGACCCTGCCCGTCCAGCAGCAGACGCAACAGCGCTGCATCGTGTTCACCCTTGAGCGGCAGCCAATGCACATCCTGGTACCGGCCTTCCTGGAGCAAGGCACGCGCACCTTCGGCGTCCTGCAGGTTGACCCGGGCGGCCAACTGTCCGATGCCACTGTCCTCGCCGAACCGACGCGAGTGCCGCAACATGACCACCTGTTGTGCCAAGGCGTGATCACGCTCGTTCCCTTCGAGCAAACCACTGTGCGCCAGATCCTCGCCGCTCACCTGCTCCAGCCAGGCTCGCGTCGCCGGGCTGTAATAGCCGGCCTCGGCCTGGCTGCATAGATCGCCCAGTACAGCCCCCGCCTCGACCGACGCCAACTGATCCTTGTCGCCCAGCAGCACCAGCCGCGCATGAGGCGGCAGCGCGTCGAGCAGGTTGGCCATCATCTCGAGGTCGATCATCGAGGCCTCGTCGACCACCAACACGTCCAAGGGCAGAGGGTTGGCCGCATCGTGACGAAAATGCCGCGTACCCGGACGGCTTCCCAGCAGCCGGTGAACGGTGGTTACCTCAGTGGGAATGCGTGCCTTGATCGCCGCGTCCACTTCCAGGCTCTGGACCTGCAGGCTGATCGATTCCGTCAGCCGAGCCGCCGCCTTGCCGGTCGGTGCCGCCAGACGAATGCGCAGCGGTTTGTCCTGGGCAACGGCAGGCCCCTGCAACAGCGCCAGCAGGCGTACCACAGTGGTGGTCTTGCCGGTCCCCGGGCCGCCGGTGACGATACTGAAGGCGCCACGGGCCGCCAGCGCGCAGGCCAGCTTCTGCCAATCGATCCGCGCCCCATCGGCGGTGCCGAACAATTGCGTCAAACGCTGGGCAAGATCGTCCGGTATCGGCTCGTGCGCCTCCAGACGCTGGCGCAACGCATCACCGATGCGCCGCTCGTACGCCCAGTACCGACGCAGGTACAGACGTTGACTTGAAAGCACCAAGGGCGAGCTACCAGAAGTGTCGTCCCCGTTGCCCACCAATGGGCTATTCGCCAGACTGCTCAACCAGGCGTCGGCACTCAGGCCCTCCAGCAACTGCGATGGCAGCAGGGCCACGCCTCCCTGCAGGTCGCCTTCAGGCGGCAGCGACAAGGCGAAATCCGGCGCCTGCAGCGTTGCTGCCAAGTCCAGGCAAACGTGTCCATGCCCAAGCTGGTGACTGGCCAAGGCAGCAGCCAGCAACACCAGGGGGTCCCCCTGCGGATCGAGGTCGGCCAGAAACGCCACGAAAGCCTTGTCCAGCGCGCGCAGCCAGCCGCGCTCGACCCAGCGTTCGAGCAGCGCCAACAGGTCGGCCGTATGTGTGCGGGGCTGCAATCGAGCAAGGCTGTGTGCGTCCAGAGGCGTCGGCAACAGGTCGGCAAACGAGCGGGTCATGGTGTACTTTCCTCGAACAGGTCGGCCTGGACATCGCGGCGTCCGCCTTTGAACAACGCATCGAGCTCCTCGATGAGCTCAC
>Ga0308171_1002316_pt1 | contig 20585 bp, 22 predicted proteins | sample PhyGR1_FD_202135 | JGI IMG/M metagenome (GOLD analysis project Ga0308171, IMG submission 202135) | Phyllosphere microbial communities from UC Gill Tract Community Farm, Albany, California, United States - DLSLSG.R1 | ecosystem: Host-associated > Plants > Phyllosphere > Unclassified | place: USA... | reverse complement strand
ACGGCCTGTTAAATGCATTTAGTCCGGATCAGTGGAACGCTATAGGTGTGCTGGCAGGTATATCGGTCGCGCTCCTCACATACCTGACGAATCTGTATTTCAAAATCAAAGAAGACCGCCGTAAAGCACTCAGGGGTGAATGATGGCATCTCAGCCGGGAGTTAAAAGCAAACTCAGCAAAGCTGTAATCGCTCTGATCATTTCTGGCGCTGGCGCATCGGCTATTCTCGGACAATTTCTTGATGAAAAGGAAGGTAATAGCCTGACGGCTTATCAAGATGGCGTGGGGATTTGGACTATTTGCCGCGGCGTTATCCGCATTGATGGGCGGCCTGTTTACAAAGGCATGAAGCTGACTGCGGCGAAGTGCACCGATGTGAACAAACTGGAATCCGATAAGGCGATAGCGTGGGTTAAAAATAATGTCACTGTCACGCTGACTCAGCCGCAAATTGCCGGTATCGCATCATTTTGTCCCTACAACATTGGACCGGCGAAATGCTTCACTTCAACATTCTACAAAAAACTAAATGCCGGAGATAAACGTGGTGCCTGTGCTGAGATAAAGCGGTGGGTGCGCGATGGCGGGAAAGACTGCAATGTCCGGGCAAATAATTGTCTTGGGCAGGTGATACGCCGGGATCAGGAAAGCGAGCTGACGTGCTGGGGGCTGGATGAATAACAATTTACCGATTGTGATGGCTTTCGTGGCTGGCGCTGCTCTTACCTGGTGGGTTGAAGGGCTTCGATGGGACGCTGACGTTTCCAAACTGAAAGAATCCCACACCGCAGAGCTGAAGAAACAAAGCGATCAGGCCGTGATTGACCTGACCAACCAGCAGAAGCGTACCGAAGCGGCACAATCCGCACTGGCGGCGCTTGATGCCAAGCACACGAAGGAAATGGCAGATGAACAGGCCAAGAATGAGAAGTTGCGCGCTGATGTTGCTGCTGGTACTCGCCGGGTGCGAATCGCCGCGGCAAACCTTGCCACTTGTCAGCTCGTCGGGAACAGCACTTCCGGCTCCGGCAGCGTGGGCGATGCAGCACAAGTCGAACTCTCTGGCGCTGGTGGACGGGCTGTTCTCGATCTCCGAGCCAGCGTCATCAAAGACGACCAAGTAATCCAATATCTACAGGGCTATGCCTCTGAAGCTCAGAAGCGTTGCGAAATTCATTAGGGGGTGCGAAATGAATAAGTTAGAAATAGATAATAAATATGTACTTATTATGAATGTAATGATCTCCCCCAAGTACACTTTCTTCAAAAGTCATATTGAATACAGAAATTAAAACTGCAAATGCTGAAGCTACGAAAGATATGATTAAAGGGGCTCTGAAATCAGGCGTAACTCTGCACCGCAATATTACAGAAGGCATTAAATGTGTGCTTATTACTACATATTAAGTTAAAATGTGCCCATTGATATCAGGGGGATTAATGGTCGAAAAATATATTACCTACCAAACATTATTGGCAGCACGAGATTCGGCATTGGCAGCACGAGATTCGGCAGATTGGGCGTTTTGGGCAATGCTCGGTACGGGCGCGGCAGCGGTTGCAACCGTTATAGCAAGCATTATTGCAATACTCGCAATGTTTAGCTGGCAAAAACAAATAAAAGTTGCCTTGAGACTAGAACTGAAAAAAAGTATCGGGAAGATGCAAATTGCAATCGAAACGATGCCAGAAAAATTTACACCAGCTGGGCTGAGAAATGGTCAGGCTTGCTCAATTTCTCTAAATAGTATGGTTTTATCGAGTAACCAAACAGATATTTTACTGTATGCAGAGCATAAATCAATCAAAGAGTTATTCAATTCTGCAAAAGGTAGTTGGTATTCAGTTAATGATAGTTTAAATGAAGAAGAGAATTTAGCTTGGAATAAAATTGAGACAGCATTTAAAAGTTATTATGGCTGTACCAATACCAAAGAAGAACTTGTAACAAACTTGGATTCTTTTCTTAAAAAATTCAAAATTTATCAAACGAAGCGTTATTTAGTTGGATAAGTAGAAATGATAAAGATGGCAAATACCTATCTCCACAAATATTAGATGCTGTCTATTATTATAGTTTTAAGTAACTGACCGCCGCCGGGCGGTTTTTTTATGAGAGTTTTTTATGCAGGTCATCGATGATGGTGTCCCGTATGCGCCTGCCTGTAATTCGGTTTTCAGGGCGTCGACAATCTCGTTGATAGTTTCAAATGAAATGATTAGTAGTGAAAGGTACTCCCAGAGGGGGTTCTCTCCACGGGGCGGCGTGCTCGCGGAAAACGGCTAGTTTTTCGGATCCTAGGTCATCATCATCATCTGTGCAGGCTATTGATTTTTATAATACCCATTTTGCAAAGATGTCGATTCGTTTAAAAAGTGTTCACCATCATGGACCAAGAAATCGCCTCACTTAAACTCAACATCAATCAGCTTGCTGGTATCACCGGTGTGCATCGTCAGACCGTCGCGGCGCGCCTGAAGAATGTCGATCCCGCTCCAGGCAGTAACGCGAAACTTAAATTATTTTCAGTCACGGATGTGCTGACTGAGTTGATGATCCCCACGGTTTCAGGGGATGTCGCTGAGATGACGCCATCCGATCGCCTGGCGCACTGGAAGGCCGAGAATGAGAGACTGAGTTTTGAGCAGAGTATGGGGCAACTTATCCCTGCGGAAGACGTGGCAAGAGAATTTTCGGTTATGGCGAAAGCAGTCGTTCAGGTTCTGGAGACGCTACCTGATGTACTGGAGCGAGATTGTGCTCTGCCGCCGTCTGCCGTGATGCGGATACAAAATATTATTGATGACCTGCGTGACCAGATTGCGCAGAAGGTCATTGACGCAGAACCGGAGGAGGAGACGTCTGAGGAGGACTGATGGCAAAGCGGGCTTCAGCGCGTGGCATCCGGAGAGATGTACCAGGAATACTTCGCGCACCGCGGCGTATGCGTGTTGCCGATGCTGTCAGTCAATATATGCGCGTACCGATGGGGGCCGGTAACTCCGTTCCCTGGGATCCGAATCTGGCGCCGTATGTTATTGAGCCTATGAACTGTCTGGCATCCCGTGAATACGATGCCGTAATTTTCGTCGGGCCGTCCCGAACAGGCAAAACAATCGGCCTGATTGATGGCTGGATAGTCTACAACGTTGTCTGCGACCCCTCCGATATGCTGCTTATCCAGATGACGGAAGAGAAGGCGCGCGAACACAGTAAAAAGCGTCTCGATCGAACTTTCCGAAGTAGCCCAGAAGTAGCTAAACGCCTGAGTCCGCGGCGTAATGACAACAACGTCTACGATAGAACATTCCGTGCCGGTAACTACCTTAAAATAGGTTGGCCATCGATCAACATTATGTCGTCATCCGATTATAAGTGTGTGGCACTGACGGACTATGACCGCTTTCCCGAGGATATCGACGGAGAAGGGGACGGCTTCACACTGGCCTCAAAACGTACCACGACATTTATGTCATCGGGTATGACGCTGGTGGAAAGTTCACCTGGTCGCGATATTCGGGATACCAAGTGGCGACGTAGCTCTCTGCACGAGGCCCCGCCAACAACTGGCATTCTGTCATTGTATAACCGTGGTGATCGCCGCCGCTGGTATTGGCCCTGCCCGCACTGCGGTGAATATTTTCAGCCATCGAAAGATGTGGTTCAGGGATATCAGAATATTATCGATCCCGTGGTTGCCAGCGAGTCTGCATTCATTGAATGTCCGCATTGCCGTGAGAAAATCACGGCTGACCAAAAGCGCGCACTCAACCAGGAAGGGATCTGGCTGCGCGACGGCGAACGTGCTGACCGTAACGGTATAATTACGGGTACAGCAAGACGTTCCCGCATTGCTTCTTTTTGGATGGAAGGCCCCGCAGCGGCATATCAGACCCTATCCCAACTGGTCTATAAGCTGCTTTCTGCCCAGAAGGATTATGAGGTCAACGGCAGTGAAGAAACCCTGAAAGCGGTGATCAACACTGACTGGGGCCTGCCTTATATTCCTCAGTCCAGCGCTGAGCAGCGGAAATCCGAAACCCTTATGGCACGTGCCGCTACCGTCACTAAGCGCACCGTGCCAGACGGCGTGCGTTTTCTGGTGGCGACCGTAGACGTGCAGGGCGGCCGTAACCGGCGATTTGTTGTTCAGGTCACCGGCTATGGCGCGCACGGCGAGCGGTGGATTGTCGACCGGTATAACATCAAACAGTCGATGCGCACGGGGCCGAACGGCGAAAGCCTTCCAATTGACCCGGCTGGCTATCTGGAAGACTGGAACCTTCTGCGCACCGACGTGCTGGATAAACAGTGGCCACTCAACAGCAATCCGGATGTTTCTCTGCCCGTGCTGGCGATGGCCGTCGACTCCGGCGGTGAGGACGGTGTCACCGGCAATGCCTATGAGTTCTGGCGCCAGTGTCGCCGCGATGGCTTGCACAAACGCGTTTATCTCTTCAAAGGCGACAGCACCACCCGCAGCAAGCTGATCACCAAGTCACTGCCGGACAATACCGACCGCCCAAACCGCCGGGCGGAGGCCCGCGGTGACGTGCCCCTCTATCTTCTGCAAACCAATATGCTTAAAGACCGGATCAGTAACGCGCTTCAGCGCGATACGCCGGGGGCGAACTACGTTCACTTTCCTGACTGGCTGGGGGAGTGGTTTTACGACGAACTGACCTATGAAGAACGAGGCGCTGACGGCAAATGGACGAAACCAGGGAAGGGGGCGAACGAAGCCTTTGACCTGATGGTATATGCCCATGCGCTGGTGATTTTGCGAGGGTACGAACGGATAAACTGGGAAAAACCGCCTGATTGGGCGCAACCCATTCAACAATCCGCTCCCCTTGCACCTTCTGAAGCATCCGTTCCGAAACCTCGCAGCAACCATCAAAAAACGAAAACAACCCGCGTCAAGAAAGAGGATAAACCCTCTGCCTGGGCGCCATCGACATCAGGAGGCTGGGTATGAATCAGGCCGATATTGAAGACATGATCCAGCAGTATATGACCGCTGAACGCGCCGTCCTGCAGGGGAAATCCATCACCTTCAACGGGCAGTCCATGACGATGGAGAACTTAAGCGAGATACAAACGGGTCGCGAGAAATGGGAGCGCCGGCTCAGCACGTTACTGGCAGCACAGCGCGGGCGACCGCAGTACCGCCTGGCGAGGTTTGTGTGATGAGCCTGATTGATGATGCCATTGGCATATTTTCGCCGGGTTGGAAAGCCTCGCGCCTGCGGTCCCGTGTGGCTATCAATGCCTACGAGGCAGCATTGCCGACGCGCACGCACCGGGCGAAGCGGGAAAACCGCAACGCAAACCAGCTCACGCAGTTTGCTGGCCGGTCGATCAGGGAGCAGGCGCGCTGGCTGGACAATAATCACGATCTGGTGATTGGCCTGCTGGACAAACTCGAAGAGCGCATCGTCGGCGCGCGCGGAATTGTGGTTGACCCGCAACCCATCCTGAAAACGGGGCTGGTGGCCGATGAGCTCTCGAAACAAATACGGGCAGCCTGGGCGGAGTGGTCAGTTTCCCCCGATGTGACAGGGCAGTTTACCCGTCCTGTTCTTGAGCGGCTGATGGCAAGAACCTGGCTGCGCGACGGAGAGGTTTTCGGCCAGATGGTACGGGGTTCAGCACCCGGACTTACCCCGACGGCGAAAATTCCATTCTGGGTTGAGGCGCTGGAGCCGGACTACATCCCTTTGGAGATGAACGATACCGGGAAGGGAGTTTGTCAGGGGATCTATCTCAACAACTGGGGCCGCCCGACAAAGTATGTCGTCTATAAAAATCTGGTGACTTCAGGTGTGGCGCTCGGTAACACAAAAGAAATCCCCGCAGACGGCATGATGCACCTGAAATTCATGCGCCGGCTTCATCAGGTTAGAGGGAACAGTCTGCTGTCCGGCATTCTGATCCGACTGAGCGCGCTGAAAGAGTACGAAGATTCTGAACTGACCGCCGCCCGTATTGCCGCCGCGCTGGGTATGTACGTCAAAAAAGGAGACGGGCAATCCTATGAAAGCGCGGAGGGTAATAGTAAGGACTCCCGCGAGCTCAATATTGAGCCCGGCATGCTCTTTGATGACCTCGAGCCCGGCGAAGAAATCGGGATGATTAAATCGGACCGGCCTAATCCTAACCTAGAAACGTTCCGAAACGGACAGCTCAGGGCGGTGGCCGCCGGCAGCCGCAGCAGCTTTTCCAGCATCTCACGTAACTACAACGGCACTTACAGCTCTCAGCGACAAGAACTGGTGGAGTCCTTTGAAGGCTATGGAATTCTTCAGGATGCCTTTATCGCAGCGGTGACCCGCCCGATGTACCGCGGCTGGTTGCAAATGGCGATCACGGCGGGCGTGATCAACGTCCCGCCCGATGTGGATATGGCGACGTTGTTTAATGCGGTCTACAGCGGGCCGGTGATGCCGTGGATTGACCCGATGAAAGAGGCTAATTCCTGGCGCGTGCTGTTGCGCGGTGGCGCTGCGACGGAAGGGGATTGGGTCAGGGCGCGCGGTGCAAATCCGGGTGATGTGAAACGCCGCCGCAAAGCGGAAGTTGATGAAAACAAAACGTTAGGTCTGGTCTTCGACACGGATCCGGCAAACGATAAAGGGGAAGCCAGTGCGAAAGAATCAAAGAAATAAACTGGGTGGTTCACCCAAAGCCTCGGCGGGGGACAAAAGCTGGTTCCGCATGAAAGCCAGCGGCGATAAGACGGCTGATATTTATATTTATGACGAGATTGGTTACTGGGGCGTCACTGCCCGCCAGTTTGCCAGCAGCATGAAGGCGCTGGGCGATCTGGACCATATCAACTTACATATCCACTCGCCGGGCGGAGACGTCTTTGACGGCATTGCCATTTACAACCTGCTAAACAGTCATTCGGCAAGCAAAACCGTGTACATCGATGGCCTTGCCGCTTCAATGGCCTCGGTGATTGCCATGGTGGGTAATCCCATCATCATGCCTGAAAACGCGATGATGATGATCCACAAGCCCTGGGGGATAACCGGCGGTGATGCCAACGACATGCGCGACTATGCCGACCTGCTGGATAAGGTCGAAGCCGTGCTGATCCCGTCCTATGCCAAAAAAACCGGTAAATCTTCTGACGAACTTGCCCTGTTGCTGGGTGAGGAAACGTGGATGACCGCTCAGGAGTGTCTTGAGCACGGTTTTGCTGACCAGATTTCTACCGCGGTGCAGGCAATGGCCCGCATTAATTCAAAACGTATCGAGGAATTCGACGCTATGCCAAACGCACTAAAAAACATGATCACCAAGCCGAAAGCGACCACTCAGGCACCGGCTAATCCGCAACCAGCCCCGGCGCCTGCGGCGGTTCCTGTCCCCGCTGCACTGGATGAAAATACCATCCGCAATCAGGTCATCGCCGCGCAGAAACAGCGCGTCACGGGGATCAAAGACCTGTTCGCCATGTTTGGGGGCCGCCATCTGGAATTACAGGCGTCATGCATTGAAGATATCGACTGTACGGTCGATCAGGCCAAGGACAAACTGCTGGTCATGCTGGGGAAAGATGCCAGCCCGTCCAATAAAAACGGCAACAATGCGCACATTCATGCCGGCAACGGGAATTTCACCGGCGATGGGATCCGTCAGGCGCTGATGGCGCGCGCAGGCTACGAAGACCGCCAGAACGACAACGTGTATAACGGCATGACCCTGCGCGAATATGCGCGCATGTCGCTGACCGAGCGCGGGGTGGGCGTTGCGGCTTATAACCCGATGCAGATGGTGGGACTGGCGATGACGCACACCACCTCTGATTTTGGCAATATTCTGCTGGATGTGGCGAACAAATCTCTGCTGCAAGGCTGGGAAGAGTCACAGGAGACATTTGAAGCCTGGACGAAGAAAGGGCAACTCTCTGACTTTAAAACGGCGCACCGCGTCGGGCTGGGCGGCTTCCCGTCACTGCGTAAGGTACGCGAAGGGGCGGAATACAAATACGTCACGACGACAGATAATAGCGAAACCATTGCGCTGGCCACCTACGGTGAAATTTTCTCCATTACCCGTCAGGCCATTATCAACGACGATCTGAACCAGCTGACCGATGTCCCGATGAAGATGGGCCGCGCCGCAAAAGCCACCATCGGCGATCTGGTGTATGCCGTGCTGACCGGTAACCCGAAATTATCAGACGGCAAGGCGTTGTTCAGTAGCGATCATAAAAACCTGGCAACCGGTGCCATTGACGTCACGAACCTTGATGCGGGCCGCCAGCTGATGCGTGTTCAGAAAGAGCCAACCACCGGTCGCACCCTGAATATCCGTCCGGCATACCTGCTGGTGCCAACCGCCCTCGAAACCGTGGCAAACCAGACCATCAAATCTGCCAGCGTGAAAGGTGCCGACGTTAATGCCGGTATTATCAACCCGATCCAGAACTTTGCGACGGTGATCGGTGAACCGCGTCTGGATGACAACAGTACCAAATCCTGGTACCTGGCCGCTGCACAGGGTATGGACACCATTGAAGTAGCTTATCTCAACGGCGTCGAATTGCCTTACATCGATCAGCAGGAAGGATTCAGTTCTGACGGTATTGCAACGAAAGTGCGCATTGATGCTGGCGTTGCGCCGCTCGATTACCGCGGTCTGGTGAAATCCTCCGGACAGTAATCATACTTCCGCTTTCTCCGAATGCCCGTAAGGGCTTTTTTTATACCTAAAATTCGCCCCTTCCGGGGCGTCTGGAGTTTTCCAATGGCTAAGAATTTTGTGCAGGAAGGTCAGACGATTTCCATTACTAATACCGGCTCAGCCGCAATCGTCAGCGGCGACCCCGTAGTAATGGGTTCCCTGCTGGTTGTATCACTGGTGGACATTGCGCCAAATGAAACCGGCGAAGGTATGGCTGAAGGGGTGTTCCTGCTGCCGAAAGTTTCCTCCGATGTCATTCCCGCAGGCACAAAAGTGTTTATCGCGGACGGCGAAATTCAGCTGGCCTCTGCGGATGCGGTCGCTGCGGGTATTGCCTGGGAAGCCGCCGGTGCGGGCAGCACTTTTGTTGAAGTGAAAATCAATGGCTAACGCCTTTGATGCGTTGGCAGCGCGGATGGATGCGGTAACGACCGCGCGGTTTGGGAGGGAGGTGGTAATCAACAGCGCCGTGTTTATCGGTGTTGAAAGCCATTTTCTGCCTGAAATGGGGCCGGTGAGCGGGGACGGCTTGTCTCTCGTGGTTTTCTCACCCGATTACCGTCCGCACCGTAACGATCAGGTGGTTTATCAGGGAGAAAGTTACATCGTCACCCGTCATCAGTTGTTTAACGGTAAACCGCAAATCTGGCTGGAGTAGGAGGGCGAGCAATGTCGGTAAAAGGGTTAGAAAAAGCGATTGAAAACCTGAACAGCCTGAGCCGATGGATTGTACCGGACGCGACGGCTAAGGCTCTGAATCGTGTAGCGGGCCGAACGATAAGTCACGGGAGTCGCAAAGTAGCGAAAGAGGCGACGGTAGATGATAACCGTAAGAAAGGTTTGCCGGTTCGCCTGGTGCGACAACGGGCAAAGCTCAGGAAAGCCAAACCTGATCGCCTGATCGCCTCGATTAAAATCAACCGTGGCAACCTTCCTGCTATCAAACTGGGCGCCGCCCGGACACGGTTATCACGGCGTAAGGGCGCAAAAAACGGGCATGGAAGCGTCCTAAAAGTGGGTCCCTACACCTTCCGAAACGCTTTTATTCAGCAACTCGCGAATGGCCGTTGGCAGGTCATGCGCCGTGTGGGACAGGCTCGTTATCCCATTGACGTGGTGAAAGTGCCTCTGGATGTCCCGCTGACGGAGGCGTTCACCACGATATCCAAGGGACTGATTGAGAGTGATATGCCGAAAGAGCTGTCTTCTGCCCTGAAAAATCAACTAAGGATCCACCTGAAGCGATGAATAAACACAGCGCTATCCGAGCGGCCGTGCTGGCGAAGCTGCGAGGCGATATTACTGATCCAGTGACCTGGTTCGACGGGCGGCCCGTATTTCTTGAAGAGCAAGATTTGCCGGCCGTTGCAGTGTATCTGTCGGATGCCGAGTACACCGGCGACACGCTGGATGAAGACAGCTGGCAGGCCGTGTTGCACGTTGAAGTTTTTCTGAAAGCAGTAAACCCAGACAGCGCACTTGATGCCTGGATGGAGGAAAAAGTCTATCCCTCGATGGCGTCTATACCTGCCTTGGCTGACTTAATCGAAACCATTACACCGCAGGGCTATGACTATCAGCGTGATGATGAAATGGCCACGTGGGGTTCGGTAGATCTGTCCTATTCCCTCACTTATTCAATGTAAGGATTTTTTATGCCTACTCCAAATCCACTGGCGCCGGTTAAAGGTGCAGGGACAACGCTCTGGCTGTATACGGGTTCTGGTGATCCTTATGCCAATCCTCTCAGTGATACTGACTGGACCCGCCTTGCGAAAATTAAGGACCTCACTCCGGGTGAGATGACCGCAGAGTCCTATGATGATACTTATCTGGACGATGAAAATGCCGACTGGAGCTCAACCGCTCAGGGTGAGAAATCAGCCGGTGATACCAGTTTTACTTTAGCGTGGAAACCGGGCGAATCAGGCCAGCAAGGCTTAGTCGAATGGTTCACACTCGGCGATGTGCGCGGGTACAAAATTAAATACCCAAATGATGCTGTTGATGTTTTCCGCGGCTGGTTGAGTAGCCTGGGTAAAGCTGTACCTGCAAAAGAGGTTATTACCCGCACCGTTAAGGTCACTAATTCTGGCAAACCTTCCCTTGCCGAAGAGGACCGGTCAGTCGTTGTCCCTGTAACCGGTTTAACCGTCACGCCAAAAACGGCAAGCGTTGCGGTAGGGAATACCACGACCGTCACATTCAACGTGGCTCCAGCTGGAGCCACAGACACATCGCTGCGCATCGTTTCGTCAGATAAAACTATCGCAACCGTGACCGTCGTCGATAACGTCGTGACTGTCAAAGGTGTTAAGGCGGGTGCAATGCAAGTGATCGGTATGACCCCGGACGGCAGTTTTGTGGCGACCGCTGACATTACCGTTTCCTAACTTTCTTTTTGCTCACTTTAAAGGCCCCACTCACGGGCCTTTTCTATAGGTATCAATTATGTTTCTAAAGAAAGACACGCTGACAATAGGCGACCAGAAGGTAACACTGCACGAATTATCTGCGCTCCAGCGCGCCGAGTATTTTGATTTTCTGGCGGATAAAGAGGCCAGTATCGCCGAAGGCGGGAACGAGTTTAAAAATAATGCCCGCCTAATGAAATTCAACATCGAAGTGAATGCCTGGTTGGTGTCGCGATCCCTCTGGCATTCGGAAACCGAGCCTAAGCGAGAAGAAGGCGAAATTCAGCAGCAGGTCATGCGCTCATGGGGTACCCACGGGTTGAACCAGGCCGTCGAAATGGTTCTGGATCTGAGCGGTATGACACCTCCAAAAACCGAGATGCCTGAAGGTAATACTGATCCTGCTCAGGTTGAAGATGCATCGGTAGGGACCCGACCACTGGCAAAATAGCCGCCCGTGAACGCGAGTTTGCATACCGCCTTGCAAGGGAGTTTCAACGTCCTGACTGGCGCAGGATGTTGAGTGAAATGAGTGCGTCCGAGTTTTCTGGCTGGTCAACATTTTTTGCCCAGACCCCCTTCAGCGATCAGTTGCTTGATGCTGAGTTCGCGACGATGAAGGAACTCATTGCAGCAATGTTCACGGGCAACAACGACCTTTCAGCAATTAACTTTAGCCTCCTTTCACAGTCGGAAGATGAACCTGACAAAACGGATGAAGAGCTGATGTTAGCGGGTGAAGGGCTTTTTGGGGGGAGCAGATATGTCCCAGCAAATTAGTGACCTGGTCATTAATCTAGATCTAGATAATGCCTCTTTTACCGAGCAGGTTGCCCGTATTAAAGGGCAGCTTCGTACTATGGCTGCTGATTCGGATAAGTCATTGGCTAAGGTTGGGCAGGCAGCCGATCGCCAGGCAAACGCACTGAAGCAAATGAGTGATGCGGGAGCCAGTGCCGCGAATGATATTCAGGCCAAGCAAGCCGCAGCCGCGGACGCAATGAGTAAAGACTGGAAGAAAACGGCGGCGGCCGTGGATGAAACCCACCGCAGGGTTGCTGAGTTTAGCCAACAACTCCAGGATAGTGCTGCACGTGCATCCGCAACGGGAAAGCAGCAGGATGAATTAGCTGAGGCATTTTTCCGCCAGATTGATGGCGTTAAACAGCTTAACGGCGAAACACAATCGCTGACGAGAATTCAGGGACAATTAAGAAGTGCCCGGGATCAGGGGAAAATATCTCAACAAGACTATCTTTCACTGATTTCAGCGACAACAGCGCGTCAGAAGGAATTAACCTCCGCCGAGGAGAATGCATCGCGCTCCCGCACCCGATTCCTTCAACAATTGAAATCTCAGGTTGTCGCGCAAAGCCTGTCCAAAGAAGAGCTTCTGCGCGTCAAGGCTGCTCAACTTGGTGCTGGCGATGCCGCGGAAATCTATATCAGGAAGTTAGAGGCTGCGAAAAAATCAACGCATGGACTTGGCCTTGAAAGCGCGGCCGCTCGCCGAGAAATTGGCATTTTAGTCGGTGAGGTGGCACGTGGAAACTTTGGCGCGCTCCGCGGTTCAGGCATTACGTTAGCAAACCGTGCAGGCTGGATAGAGCAACTGATGACGCTGCGCGGCCTGGGTATCGCCGGTGTTGTCGGTGGTATTGCCACCGCGGTATATGGACTAGGTAAGGCCTGGTATGAAGGGAATCAGGAGTCGATTGAATTCAATAAACAGCTCATTCTCACGGGCAATTATGCGGGAAAAACATCAGGCCAGTTGGCAGAGCTCGCTAAATCTCTGGGAGGTTCACAGGCAACAAACGCCGCTGCGCTGGCGCAGGTTGTTGGTAGTGGCAGTTTTAAAGGTTCGCAAATTGAGAGCATAACCCGCGCTGCGGTGGCTATGCAGGAAGCCACAGGCAAGTCAGTCGATGAGACGATTAAAAACTTCGAAAAGCTTTATGATTCACCCACAAAAGCTTCTTCTGAGCTCAATAAGCAACTTCATTATCTAACAGCGGGACAGTTCGAATACATTTCTCAACTGGAGCGTCGGGGGGATAAAGAGTCAGCTGGGCAGGTTGCAGCAGATGCCTACAGTCGTGCTGAGCAACAAAGAAGTCAGCAGATTTTAGATAATCTGGGGCTGGTGGAGCGTGCAGCCCTTGCGACGCGCAACGCGTTTAAGAGCATGTGGGATGAACTGTTGAATGTAGGGCGCGGTGGCAACGACGCTGCTACGCTTCAGACCATGAAAGATACGCTGGCTGAAATTCAGGCAAACAGTACTCAGGGTATTTGGGGGCGATTTAAAAACAACTCCATGGGCGTGGATAAAACCCAGCTCGAAGCTGATATCCGTAACCTTGAGTTTGTCGTGAAATCGCAGGAAGGGTATAACCGGTCAAAAGCAGAATTTAATAAAATCAACAATGATGGTGTTGAGGCTCAAATAGCGTTCAACAAATATCTTGATGCCGGCACCACGCAGGCTGAAAAACGTGCATTGGCACAGAAGGACCTCAATAAAGCCATCGCAGATAATGCTCAGGCTGCAAAGGCAACTCAGGGTCTCTCACCTGATAAGCGCGTAAGCCTCTGGAATGATACTGATATAGCGAAGGCGCGGGCAGGTATTGAGAAGCTTTATAAAGATCCTAAAACGGCAAAGGCTAAAGGCTATGTAACGCCGGCGGGCGACCGTGCCGAAGATTCAGCGCAGAAAAACCTGCTGGCCTTACAGTCCCAGCTTAAAGTCCTACAAGAACACAAAAGCATCACTGATACCATCAGCCAGCAACGTAAAGAGCTCTGGAATACCGAGGCTCAATTTGCCGTTCTTGAAGATGCTTCACGCACTCGCCAGTTATCCAAACAAGAGAAGTCGCTGTTATCTAACAAAGAACAGGTGATTCAGCTCGCCCGTCAGAAGGCACTTTTGGGCGATCAGATTGTGGCCCAGGAACAACTGAATAAGCGAATGGACTCCTCACAAAAGTATGTCACTCAAATGGCAGAGAAACAGTCTGCCCTGGTGGGAAGTGCAACGCTCAGTGACAGAATGGCCGGCCGGGAATCCACCTTTGCACAACTGCGTAGCGGTTGGAAAAATGCCGGTGGTGATCTGGGAGATGCTGGCTATCAGAGAGAGCTTGCCGCTGCACAGCAATATTACGCTGAAGAGGATAAGTTACGCGGCGACTGGCAGGCAGGCATCCAAAAAAGCTGGGCAGATTACGCTGATTCTGCGACGAATTCTTATGAGCAGATTAAGAACGTAAGCGGCAGCGTACTTAATGGTGCAAGCTCTCAACTTTCTACTTTTCTGACAACAGGAAAAGCCAGTTTTAAGGATTTTACGAAATCCATACTGAGTATGCTGACTGAAATTCTGGTCAAAATGACACTGGTCAACGGGGTAAACAGTGCGGCAAGTGCTTTCGGCTGGGGTGGCCTGAAGGCCAATGCGAATGGCGGTGTTTACACTTCGCCGGGGCTAAGTGCTTTCAGCGGCAGCGTCGTCGATAAGCCAACGTTCTTTGCGTTTGCCAGCGGCGGGGGATTGATGGGGGAAGCCGGCCCGGAAGCTATTTTGCCTCTGCGGCGTGGTGCTAACGGTAAGTTAGGTGTCGTAGCGGGAAATGCCGGAGGCGGAAGCCCCGTTTTCCACAACACGATCATTCTCCAAAGTGATGGTAATGCCAGCGCCAAGACATCGGGCGAAAATGATGCTCTGAGCAAAACGATGATGAATATGTTGGATCAGTTCTGTCAGAAAAATATTACTAATGCTTTGCGCCCCGGCGGCCAACTCTTCAACGCAATGAAAACCCGTTAAGCCCTTCAAAGGTATCCCATGACAATCGATATTTTCACCTGGCCTACGCAGGTCGCAAGCCAGCCTTTGACTGAATATAACCGGACGGTGAGAAAGGCTCAGTTTGGGGATGGTTATGCACAGATCTCTGAAGAGGGCATAAATTCGGAAATGATTAAATTTCCTTATTCTTACCGTGGCCCTCTTGCTACCTCGCTGGCCATTAGAGATTTTTGCCGCAAACACTGCACCAAGGCCTTTATCTGGTCTCCACCCCATGGGGACAAGGGGTTGTATCGTGTGGCTGCTGATTCTATTCGCATGCAGCCAAATGGAAAGTTACAGGCAACCATTACAGCAACATTTGAGCAGGCCTATTCTGCAGCGGGGGGATAATGTCATTAAACAATGATTATCAAAAACTCGAGCCGGGGAACTCTGTCCGGCTTTTTGAAGTTGACGGCACGGCTTTTGGCACCGGAGAAGTGCTCAGATTTCATAATTACAATCTGGCTTATACCGAGGCAGAAATCGTGGCCGCCGGTGGCGATGAATCGAAACTGCCAGCGAAATCCATCTGGTGGCAGGGTAACGAATATTCAGCCTGGCCGGTTCAGATAGAAGGTATTGAGGCTTCAACAAGCGGCAGCGGCGCACAGCCGAAACTGACTGTGGCCAATCTTGATGGGTCGATCACCGCATTGTGCCTGGCTTACGATGACATGCTTCAGGCCGTGGTGACGATTCACGATACGCTGGCGCAATATCTCGACGCCCGAAACTTTGCGGGCGGGAATGCCACGGCGGACGCCACGCAGGAAAAGTTGCAGGTTTTCTACGTCGACAGCAAGAGCATGGAAACCAACATCTCTGTTGAGTTCACGCTGAGCAGCCCGATGGATTTGCAGGGATTGATGATCCCGACGCGGCAACTTCATTCTCTTTGCACCTGGTGCATTCGTGGAAAATACCGTTCAGGGGATGGATGTGATTACGCCGGTACCAACTATTTCGATAAGCATGGTAATCCGGTTAGCGATCCCTCGCTCGACGTATGCAACGGCACGCTGAACTCTGGTTGCAAGCCCCGCTTCGGGGCAAACAACGAATTGCCGTTCGGCGGCTTCCCGGGCACCTCTCTGATTAAGAGCTGAATATGCGAGATAAAACCCTGCAGGCTATTTTTGAACATGCCCGGCAGAGCTACCCGTACGAATGCTGTGGCGTGGTTGCACAGAAAAGCCGGGTAGAACGTTACTTTCCATGTGCAAATCTGGCAGCCAACCCGACAGAAGATTTTCATCTTGATCCTGTGGGATACGCTGATGCTGAGGATTGGGGAACAGTTATTTCTATCGTTCACAGCCATCCTGATGCAACGACGCAGCCCAGCGAACTAGATAAGGTGCAGTGCGATGCAACCGAATTACCCTGGCACATTGTGAGCTGGCCGGAAGGAGATTTTCGTACCATCCAGCCGCGCGGTGAACTCCCTTTGCTCGAGCGACCGTTTGTACTCGGGCATTCGGATTGTTGGGGGTTAGTCATGAGTTATTACCGGCAAACGCACGGCATCGAACTGACCGATTACCGCGTGGATTATCCGTGGTGGGAAGATGACTATCCGGATAACTTTTATCAGGACTGCTGGTATGAATGCGGGTTCCGAGAATTTAGCGGACCAGCAATGCCAGGGGATTTGGTGATCATGCAGATTCAGTCCAATAAGTGGAATCACGCGGGGATCGTGCTCGAAGGCAGCATGCTATTGCATCATATGTACGGCATGCTCAGTAACCGTGTACCTTACGGCGGGTACTGGCAGGAACGGACAATGAAAATTGTCAGGCACAAAGATCTGATGTAGGCGCGTTGCCTTGCTGAGTGGTGCTGCTATCATTCTTCCATTAACTCAGAGGGGTGAAGATGAAAAAACTACACATAGTAGTGCTGGCGCTCGGGCTGGCGGGGTGTGCTTCTATAAGTGAGATGCGGCAGGGAGAGCCTGCATTTTCTGCATCTACCAACAAATCTTCGCAACAAGTTTCGCAGTGTATTCTTTCTGGTTGGCAAGAGAAAAGCGCGAGATACGGCGATGTATATTTGCAGCCTTTTGGCGAAGGTTTCTCTGTATTGTCGGCTGGTAGTGTTGAAGTTGCTGATATAACACCTATCGCTTCGGGTACGGATATCAAGTTCTACCATAAGTCAGGGATTTTTTCGTACCGAACGGATGCAAGAGTTGATGTCATAAAACACTGCATCTAATCTCAAACTAATATTCTCAAGGCCGCTTAATTGCGGCTTTTTTCATTGGTGGAGAAATAAATGTCTAACTCTCTTAATACAACACCACTCCGCAATGTTCGATTAGGCGGGGCTTTAGGAAAGCTTTATGGAAAGAAGCACCGCTTTGCATTGCAGCATCCAATTGAAGCGATTAAGGCTTTAAGAGCGAATTATGATGGCTTTGAGAAATACATGAATAGCAGTAGCCGCCGAGGCATAACGTACGCTGTTTTTAGTGGAAAAAGAAACTTACAGCTTGATGAACTGGAAATGGATAAAGGGACTGAAGACATTTACATCATGCCTGTTGTTATTGGCAGTAAGCAGGCGGGTTTATTTCAAACAATTTTGGGTGTCGCGCTCATAGCAGCAGCAACGTTTTTCACTGGTGGGATCGCAGGAATTGCAGCCGGCGGTGCCTGGGGAATGGTTGGTGCGGTTGGTATTTCAATGACCCTGGGCGGCGTCATCCAAATGCTTTCCCCGCAGACAACCGGCCTCGCCAGTAAACAGGATTCGGATAACAAGGCTTCTTATGCCTTCGGCGGCGTTACGAATACGGCTGCTCAGGGATATCCGGTACCGCTTCTTTATGGAAAACGCCTGATCGGCGGCGCGATTATCTCCGCCGGTATTTATGTAGAAGATCAGCAATAACCTCATCACCTAATCCTTACCTCTAAGGTCGCTCCGGCGGCCTTTTTTTATGGGCGCAATATGGCAACCGTAACCAAAATAAAAGGCCGTAAAGGCGGCAGTTCTTCATCCCGTACGCCTGTAGAACAGCCCGATGATCTTCAGTCCATCGCGAAAGCAAAACTGCTTATTGCTTTGGGTGAGGGGGAATTTGGCGGCGGCCTGACTGGGCAATCAATTTTTCTGGATGGAACGCCGCTTCTGAACAGTGACGGTTCGAGCAATTTCAGCGGGGTAGCGTGGGAGTTCCGCGCCGGTACACAGGCTCAAACCTACATTCAGGGATTGCCGGGCACCGAAAATGAAATCAATGTAGGTGCTGAGGTTAAAAGTGCCGTTGCCTGGACCCACACTTTCACTAATACCCAACTCTCAGCTATTCGCTTGCGTCTTAAATGGCCGTCTTTATTTAAGCAAGAAGATGACGGTGATCTGGTTGGGTATTCGATCAACTACATTATTGAACTGCAGACCGACGGCGGCGCATTTCAGACAGTTGTTAATACAGCTGTTACTGGGAAAACTACCTCGGGGTATGAACGTAGCCATCGCATAGATTTACCGCCGGCCGGTACCACGTGGACAATTCGTCTCCGCAAAATTACGACAGATGCGAACAGCGCCAAGATTGGCGATGCAATGACGATTCAGAGTTATACAGAAGTCATCGATGCAAAACTGAGATATCCGAACACTGCGCTGCTGTATATCGAATTCGATTCCAGTCAGTTCAATGGCTCCATTCCGCAAATTTCATGCGAGCCACAGGGCCGCGTTATTCGTGTGCCTGACAATTATGATCCGGTAACACGCACGTACAGCGGTACATGGACCGGCGTTTTCAAATGGGCATGGTCAGATAACCCTGCGTGGGTTTTCTATGACCTTGTGGTCACTGACCGCTTTGGATTAGGCAACCGTCTCACTGCGGCTAACATCGACAAATGGGAACTTTACCAGGTCGCACAATATTGCGATCAGATGGTTCCAGATGGTAAAGGCGGCAGCGGCACAGAGCCGCGTTATATCTGCAATGTTTACGTACAAAGCCGAAACGACGCCTATACGGTTTTGAGAGACTTTGCGGCGATCTTCCGTGGCATGACGTACTGGGGCGGGAATCAGATTGTTGCACTGGCCGACATGCCGCGCGATATCGATTACAGCTATACGCGCGCGAACGTTATCGACGGCCAGTTCAGCTACTCAAGCAGCACCACCAAGACCCGATACACGACGGCCCTTGTGTCATGGTCTGATCCGGACAATGCCTACGCTGACGCAATGGAACCCGTTTTTGAACAAGATCTGGTTACTCGTTACGGATTTAACCAGTTAGAACTGACGGCTATTGGCTGCACGCGGCAATCAGAGGCTAACAGGAAAGGGCGCTGGGGGATCCTGACCAATAACAAAGACAGAGTGATAACTTTCGCTGTCGGTCTGGATGGCATGATCCCTCAGCCGGGTTACATCATTGGGGTCGCCGATGAAATGCTGTCGGGTAAAGTTATGGGCGGTCGCATAAGTTCAGTGAATGGCAGGGCCATAACGCTGGACCGCGCGCCGGATGTTGTCGCCGGCGGCCGGCTTATTTTAAACCTTCCCTCAGGTGCAGCTCAGTCACGCACAATTCAGTCGGTGTCGGGGAAGGTTGTCACTGTCACCACGGCTTACAGTGAAACCCCGGAGTCGGAAAGCGTCTGGGTGGTTGAAACAGACGAGCTGTATGCGCAGCAATACCGCGTACTCAGCGTGGCTGACAACAACGATAATACCTTCACCATTTCTGCGGCGTATCACGATCCGGATAAATATGCGCGCATCGATACCGGCGCAATTATCGATGAACGCCCGATCAGTGTTATCCCTCCGGGCAGCCAGTCTGCCCCTGCAAATATTCAGATCGGCTCATACTCTGTGGTCAATCAGGGGATCAGCGTTCAGACCATGCGGGCGACGTGGGACGCAACGACGAATGCTATCGCCTATGAGGCTCAGTGGCGCCGTAACGATGGAAACTGGGTAAACGTACCTCGCAGCTCTACCACGTCATTCGAAGTGCCAGGCATCTACGCTGGCCGCTATCTGGTGCGCGTGCGTGCAATTAACGCTGCGGAAATATCAAGCGGGTGGGGTTATTCCGTAGAAGTGACTCTGACCGGCAAAGAAGGTAACCCGCCGAAACCGGTAGGTTTCACGGCCACTGGCATCAACTGGGGTATTCAACTGAACTGGGGCTTCCCGGAAAACACTTCGGACACGCTGAAAACAGAGATTCAGTACACGCCTAATTCTGATCAGTCTAACCCGTTGTTGCTGTCTGATGTCCCCTATCCGCAGGCAATTTATACGCAGCTGGGATTAAGGGCAGGTCAGGTTTTCTGGTATCGCGCGCAGCTGGTTGATAAAACCGGGAATGAGTCAGGATATACCGACTGGATCAGAGGGATGGTGAACGATAATGCCGATGATTATCTGGGCGATATCGCTGATGACTTCCTGAACTCAGCCGACGGTGACCGACTGACGAGTGACATTGAAACTAACATAGATGCCATTCTGCAAAATGCTCTGAACCTCAACTCAACCGTTGATCACCAGTTCGCCCAGAACGGTGAGGTGCGCGCTGATATTTTAACGGTGAAAACGACTATCGCTGATGTCGATCAG
>Ga0308171_1002314_pt1 | contig 20616 bp, 17 predicted proteins | sample PhyGR1_FD_202135 | JGI IMG/M metagenome (GOLD analysis project Ga0308171, IMG submission 202135) | Phyllosphere microbial communities from UC Gill Tract Community Farm, Albany, California, United States - DLSLSG.R1 | ecosystem: Host-associated > Plants > Phyllosphere > Unclassified | place: USA... | reverse complement strand
GAACGTTCAGGTCACAACGGACGATGACGCGCGTGCCGGCGAGCGACCCCAGCGAATCGAGGGTGCGCAGAGCCATGAAGGGTTACAGGCGCTCGGCGACGTACTCGGTGAGGTCGACGAGGCGGTTGGAGTAGCCCCACTCGTTGTCGTACCAGGACGACACCTTGACGAGGTTGCCGCTGACGTTGGTCAGCTCCGCGTCGAAGATCGACGAGTGCGGGTTGCCCTGGATGTCGCTCGAGACGATCGGGTCCTCGGTGTACTGCAGGATGCCGTTGAGGCGCCCCTCAGCCGCGGCCTGCTTGTACACGGCGTTGATCTGGTCGGCCGTCAGACCCTCGGTGGGCGTGACGATGGTGAGGTCGACGATCGAGCCGGTGGGAACCGGAACGCGGTACGACGAGCCGCTCAGCTTGCCGTTGAGCTCGGGCAGGACCAGGCCGATGGCCTTGGCGGCACCGGTCGAGGCGGGCACGATGTTGATCGCGGCGCCGCGCGCACGGCGGAGGTCGCTGTGCGGGCCGTCCTGCAGGTTCTGGTCGGCGGTGTAGGCGTGAGCGGTCATCATGAAGCCGCGCTCGATGCCGAAGGCGTCGTTGAACACCTTCGCCAGCGGGGCGAGGCAGTTCGTGGTGCACGAGGCGTTCGAGATGATGACGTCCGTCTCGGGGTTGTACGTCTCTTCGTTGACACCCATGACGATGGTCGCGTCGTCACCCGTGGCCGGAGCCGAGATGAGGACCTTCTTGGCGCCGCCGGCGACGTGCTTCTTCGCGTCCTCGGCCTTGGTGAAGCGACCGGTCGACTCGATGACGATGTCGACGCCCAGCTCGCCCCAGGGGAGGTTGGCGGGGTCGCGCTCTTCGAAGACCTTGATGGTCTTGTCGCCGACGGTGATCGAGTCCTCGGTGTACGAGACGTCCTCGGCGAGCACGCCGCCGACGGAGTCGTACTTGAGGAGGTGGGCCAGGGTCTTGTTGTCGGTGAGGTCGTTCACCGCCACGATTTCGAGGTCGGCACCCTGCGCGAGAGCCGCGCGGAGGTAGTTGCGTCCGATACGGCCGAAGCCGTTGATTCCGATCTTGACGGTCACGGAATATCTCCTGAATCAGTTGTGCGCGAGAAGCGCGTGATTGCGGTGTTCGCTGGCGGACAACGGCGTCCCGGTGAGGTATCCCACCGGGACGCCGCACCGTTTACGACAGTACCAGCAGACCCGTGGTCTTCTCTCGGGCAGCCGTGAAGCGCTCCTGGGCGTCGGCCCAGTTGGCGATGTTCCAGAACGCCTTCACGTAGTCGGCGCGGACGTTCTTGTAGTCGAGGTAGTACGCGTGCTCCCAGACGTCGAGGAGCAGCAGCGGCACCGTGCCGGCGACGATCTGACCCTGCTGGTCGAAGAACTGCTGGATGAGCAGGTTCTGACCGATGGAGTCCCAGAACAGACCCGCCCAGCCCGAGCCCTGCACGCCCAGGGCGGCGGCCGTGAACTGCGCGCGGAAGGCGTCGAAAGAGCCGAACTGGTCGTCGATCGCGGCCTCGAGGTCGCCGGTGGGCTTGTCGCCGCCGTTGGGCGAGAGGTTCGTCCAGAAGATCGAGTGGTTCGTGTGACCGCCGAGGTTGAACGCGAGGTCCTTCTGCAGGCGGTTGATGTTGGCGAAGTCGCCCTTCTCACGCGCTTCGGCGAGGAGGTCGAGGGTCGTGTTCGCGCCGTTCACGTACGTCTGGTGGTGCTTGCTGTGGTGCAGCTCCATGATGGTCGCACTGATGTGCGGCTCCAGCGCGGCGTAGTCGTAAGGGAGTTCGGGCAGTGTGTACTTCGCCATGGTCTCTACTTCCGGATCGGTCGCCGCACCGAGGCCTCAACGCGAGAAACGACGTGCAGCGAGGGTGACTTTTTCATCCTACTGACGGGTAACGCCGGGCCCACAGGGTTGCTTCCCCACATGACGGAAGATAGGCCGCCCGGGCGCGTCGCGAGGGCCGGAGACGGATGCCGTGAGCCTCGGCATCCAGGAATTTCAGCCCTCGATGCCGACCGGCACGGCGGCCTCGGTGCCGGGGATGCCCTCGACCTCGGCCTTCTTGTCGGCCATCGCCAACAGGCGGCGGATGCGGCCGGCGACGGCGTCCTTGGTCAGGGGCGGATCCGCGTGGTGGCCGAGCTCGTCGAGGCTCGCGTCGCGGTGCGCGAGCCGGAGCTCGCCCGCCTGCTGCAGGTGTTCGGGGACCTCGTCGCCGAGGATCTCCAGCGCACGCTCGACGCGCGCGCACGCGGCGACGGCGGCCTGAGCCGAGCGACGGAGGTTCGCGTCGTCGAAGTTGACGAGACGGTTCACGCCCGCGCGGACCTCACGGCGCTGGCGCATCTGGTCCCACTCCCCCGCGGTGCGGCGGGCACCCATCTCGAAGAGGGCGCCGCGGATGGCTTCACCGTCGCGGACGACGACGCGCGGGACCCCGCGTACCTCTCGCGCCTTCGCCGGAATGCCGATGCGGTGACCGGCACCGACGAGAGCCATCGCCGCTTCGGACGACGGGCAGGAGATCTCGAGGGCGGCCGAACGACCGGGATCGCTCAGCGACCCGCTCGCGAGGAACGCGCCGCGCCAGATCGCACTGAGGTCGGGGCGCGACCCGGTGGTGAGCTTGTTGGGGAGTCCGCGGACAGGACGACGACGCTGGTCGAGGAGACCGGTCTGGCGAGCAAGCGTCTCGCCCGCCTCGATGACCCGCACCGCGTAGTACCCCCCGGTGCGTCCCCCGGAGCCCTGCACGTGGTGCAACTCAGGGCGGACACCGTACAGCTCGACGAGATCGCGGGCGACGCGCCGAGCGAGGACGTCGGAGTCGAGTTCGGCCTCGACCGCGACGCGGTTGGCGATCGAGTGCAGGCCGCCGGAGAAGCGCAGGATGGCCGTGAGCTCGGCGACACGCGCGGTGGGGCGCGGGTCCCGTACGGTGATGAGCTCGGCCTTCACGTCGGCGGTCAGCGGCACGGTACTCCTCAATTCGGGGGGGGCGGGGGACGAGGGTACAGCCTACTCGCGGCCGAGGTCGCGGTGAGCCACGCGAACGGCCACCCCCGGGATCTCCTCCAAACGCTCAGCGAGCTCCCGGGACATGACCACCGAGCGGTGCTTACCCCCCGTGCATCCGATCGCCACGACCGAGTGGCGTTTGTTCTCGCGCTGGTATCCCTCGAGCACCGGACGCAGCGCCGCGGCGTATGCGTCGAGGAACTCGGCCGCGCCCTCCTGGCTCAGGACGTTCTCGCGCACGGCGGGGTCCTCCCCCGTCAGCGGCCGCAGGTCCTCGTTCCAGTAAGGGTTCGGCAGGAAGCGCATGTCCGCCACCAGATCGACGTCGGGCGGCAACCCGTACTTGAATCCGAAGCTCATGAGGGTCACCGTGTGCCGGGCCGCCCCCTCTTCACCGAAGAGCTGAACGGCACGGAGTGACAGCTGGTGCACGTTGAACATCGACGTGTCGATGACGATGTCCGCGGCCTCACGGATGGGGGCCAGGCGCTCGCGCTCCCGCCGGATGCCGTCGAGGATCGTCCCCTCCCCCTGTAGAGGATGCGGCCGTCGTACGGCTTCGAAGCGCCGCACGAGGACGGCATCCGACGCGTCGAGGAACACCAGTCGCACCTGGCGTCCCGCCTGCAACGCTCGGAGGGCCTCCGGCAGGTCACGGAAGAGGGTGCGCCCTCGGACATCGACCACCACCGCGACCCGCGGCACGGCCCCGCCGGCCAGCTCCGCCAAGTCGAGGAGGGGACGCAGCATCTGCGGGGGCAGGTTGTCGACCACGTACCAGTCGAGGTCCTCGAGGGCGTTCGCCACCGTGGACCGACCGGCCCCCGACATGCCCGTGACGATGAGCACGTCTCCTGGTTCGTCGCGGCCCGGTTCCATGGCGGTCGCCTCCCGTTGTCGTGTCCAGCCTACCGAGACAGATGGGTGTGGATCGCCTCGGCGAGAGCCGGGCCGATGCCGGGAAGCGTGGTGATCTCATCGGGGGTCGCGTTCTTCAAGGCCGTCACCGAGCCGAAGTGGCGCAGCAGCGCCTTGATACGCGTGTCCCCGAGACCGGGCACCTCGGCCAGCACGCTCGTGATGTCGCGCTTCCGACGCTTGCGCTGGTGGACGATCGCGAAGCGGTGGGCTTCATCGCGCAGGCGCTGGAGCAGGTACAACGCCTCCGAGGTGCGCGGCAGGATGACCGGGTACTCCTCCCCCGGCAGCCACACCTCTTCGAGGCGCTTGGCGATGCCACACAGGGCGATCTCTTCATGGCCCGCGTCAGCCAACGCCCGCGCGGCGGCCGCGACCTGCGGTTGCCCGCCGTCGACCACGAGCAACTGCGGGCGGTAGGCGAACCGCGGGCGCTTGCGCGCCGTCACGACCTCCCCGTCCGCCGTGGCTTCGGCCGAGTCGGGCGCGGCCACGATCGCACCGCCGATCGTCTCGGGTTCTTCCTCGTCGGGACGGTCGAGGTACGCCAAGCGGCGCGTGAGCACCTGGTACATCGAGTCGGTGTCATCCGTGGTCTCGGCGACTCCGAAGGACCGGTACTGGTCTTTCCGTGGCAGACCGTCTTCGAACACGACCATGGATGCCACGACGTTGGTCCCCGAGAGGTGCGAGACGTCGAAGCACTCGATGCGCAGCGGTGCCTCGGTGAGTCCGAGGGCCTCCTGCAGGTCGGTGAGGGCCTGCGAGCGGGCCACGTAATCGCTGGTCCGCCGCGTCTTGTACAGCATGAGCGCCTGCTGGGCGTTCAACGTCGCGGTCTTCAGGAGGTCGGCCTTGCGCCCCCGCTGGGCGACCTGCAGGGTGACGGGGCGGCCGCGCCGCTCGCGGAGCCAGGCCTCGAGCTGTTCGGCGTCGTCGGGCAGCGCCGGCACCAGCACCTGGCGCGGAATGTCCGCGGCATCCGCGTCTCCGTACGTGCGCTGGAGGACCTGGTCGACGAGGTCGGCGCCGGCGATGTCGATCTCTTTCTCGATCGTCGTCGCGCGCACGCCGCGCACGCGCCCCCCGCGGACGACGAAGTGCTGCACCGTCGCGGCGAGCTCGTCCTCCGCGATACCGAACAGGTCGGCATCCGTATCGGATGCCAGGACGAGAGCGCTCTTGCCCAGAACGGCCTCGATCGCCTGCAGGCGGTCGCGATACAGCGCGGCCGACTCGTAGTCCATCGCCGCGGAGGCTTCCTTCATGCGGGCGGTCAGTTGTTTGGCGAATCGCTGGTCTCCGCCCGACATGAACGCGACGAAGTCGTTCACGATCGCGCGGTGCTCGTCGATCGTGACCTTCATCGAGCACGGCCCGCCGCAGCGACCGATCTGCCCGGGGAAGCACGGCCGACCGGACTGCATGGCCTTCTTATATGAGGAGTCGCTGCAGGTGCGGATGGGGAAGACCTTGATCATCAGGTCGATCGTGTCGTGCACCGCCCACACCTTCGGGTACGGCCCGAAGTACTTCGCCCCGCGGATCTTATGGTTGCGCGTGACGATGACGCGCGGCGCCTCGTCGGCCAGGGTGATCGCCATGTAGGGGTACGACTTGTCGTCCTTGTATCGGACGTTGAAAGGAGGGTCGAACTCCTTGATCCACATGTACTCGAGCTGCAGCGAGTCGATGTCGCTCGGCACGACGGTCCATTCGACACTCGCCGCGGTCGTGACCATGCGCCGGGTGCGCTCGTGCAGCGAGTGCAGCGGAGCAAAGTAATTCGACAGGCGCGCCCGCAGGTTTTTGGCCTTGCCGACGTAGAGCACCCGACCCTCGGCATCCCGGAATCTGTATACGCCCGGATTCGTGGGGATCTCCCCGGCCTTCGGTCGGTAGGGCAGGTGCGACACCCGTTCTCGGGATGCCACGGCTCAGACCCCCTGGCCGGCCAGCTCCGGCTCTCGGACGGCGTCGGCCTCGGCGGTGTTGCGCTGCGTCCCGGTGCGACCGGTCTCGAGGAGCTCGGCCAGGAACGCACCGGTGTGGCTCGCCTCGACCTTGGCCACCTGCTCGGGCGTCCCGGTGGCGACGATCGTGCCGCCGCCCGAGCCGCCCTCGGGTCCGAGGTCGATGACCCAGTCGGAGCTCTTGATCACGTCGAGGTTGTGCTCGATGACGATGACGGTGTTGCCCTTGTCGACCAGACCGTTCAGCACCTTGAGTAGCAGCGAGACGTCTTCGAAGTGCAGACCCGTCGTCGGCTCGTCGAGCACGTAGATCGAGCGGCCGTTGCTCCGTCGCTGCAGCTCGGTGGCGAGCTTGACGCGCTGCGCCTCACCGCCCGAGAGCGTCGTCGCCGACTGCCCGAGGCGCACGTACCCGAGGCCCACGTCGACGAGGGTCTTGAGGTAACGGTGGATCGCCTGGATGGGCTCGAAGAATTCCGCGGCCTCCGAGATCGGCATCTCGAGCACCTCGGCGATGTTCTTGCCCTTGTAGTGCACCGACAGGGTGTCGCGGTTGTAGCGCTTGCCGTGGCAGACCTCGCAGTCGACGTACACGTCGGGCAGGAAGTTCATCTCGATCTTCAGCGTGCCGTCACCCGAGCACGCCTCGCAGCGCCCGCCCTTGACGTTGAAGCTGAAGCGCCCGGCCTGGTAGCCGCGCACCTTCGCCTCGGGCGTCTCGGCGAAGAGGCTGCGGATACGGTCGAACACGCCCGTGTAGGTCGCCGGGTTCGAGCGCGGTGTGCGTCCGATCGGCGCCTGGTCGACGTGCACGACCTTGTCGAGGTTGTCGAGACCCGTGACCCGCGTGTGCTTGCCCGGCACCCGCCGTGCGCCGTTGAGCTTGGAGGCGAGGACTTCGTACAGGATGCCGTTCACCAGCGTCGACTTGCCCGAACCGCTTACGCCGGTCACCGCCGTCAGCACGCCGAGCGGGAAGTCGACGGTGACGTTCTGCAGGTTGTTCTCACGCGCCCCCACGACCGTGACCTGACGCTTCTTGTCGATCTTGCGGCGCTTCTTCGGCGCCTCGATCGCGCGGCGACCCGACAGGTACGCCCCGGTGAGGGACCGCTCGTCTTCCAGCAGCTCGGCGAGGGGACCGGAGTGCACGACGTTGCCGCCGTCGACACCCGCGCGGGGTCCGATGTCGACGACCCAGTCGGCCGCGTGGATGGTCTCTTCGTCGTGCTCGACGACGATGAGGGTGTTGCCGAGGTCGCGAAGCGTCTCCAGCGTCTGGATCAGACGGCGGTTGTCACGCTGGTGCAGACCGATCGAGGGCTCGTCGAGCACGTAGAGTACGCCCGTCAAGCCGGATCCGATCTGGGTGGCCAAGCGGATGCGCTGCGCCTCGCCGCCGGAGAGCGTGCCGGCCGCGCGACCGAGGCTGAGGTAGTTGAGGCCCACCTGCAGAAGGAAGTCGAGGCGCGCGCGGATCTCGCGCAGCACGGCCGCGGCGATGGTCGCTTCACGGTCGGTGAGCGTCAGTTGCGAGAAGAACTCGCGCGCGTCGGCGAGGCTCATCCGTGAAGCCGCCGCGATGGAGGTGTTGTCGACGAGCACGGCGAGCACCTCGGGCTTCAGCCGGTCGCCGTCGCAGACGGCGCACGGGACTTCGCGGAGGTACTCCGACCAGCGCTGGCGCTGCGCGTCGGACTCGGCCTGCAGGTACTGGCGCTCGATGTAGGGCACGACGCCCTCGAAGCCCGAGGAATACCGCATTTCGCGGCCGTACCGGTTCTTCCACTTGACCGTGACCTTGTAGTTCTCGCCGCGCAGCACCGCCTGCTGCACGTCGTGCGACAGGTCTTTCCACGGGGTGTCGAGCGAGAACCCGAGGTCGCGCGAGAGCCCCTCGAGCAGGCGCTCGTAGTACTGGAAAAGACCCTTGCCCTGGGTGGTCCACGGCAGGATCGCCCCATCCCGGATGGACAGCTCCTCGTCTCCGAGCATCAGGTCGACGTCGACCGACATCCGCGTGCCGAGGCCCGAGCACACGGGACACGCGCCGAAGGGCGCATTGAACGAGAACGTGCGCGGTTCGATCTCGGTGAGCTGCAGCGGGTGGCCGTTCGGGCACGCGAGCTTCTCGGAGAACGACTGCCAGGCGTCGTCGCCCTCCTCATCGACGAAGTTCACCTGCATGATGCCGCCGGCCAGTCCCATGGCGGTCTCGACCGAATCGGTCACCCGGCTGAGGTTGTCTCCGGGCGCCACGAGTCGGTCGACCACCACGGCGATGTCGTGCTTGTAGCTCTTCTTCAGCGTGGGCGGCTCGGAAAGCTGAACGAGTTCCCCGTCCACAACGGCGCGCGCGTATCCCTTGGCGCTCAGTTCCTTGAAGAGGTCGACGAACTCGCCCTTCTTCTGGGTCACGACGGGAGCGACGATCTGGAAGCGCGTCCGCTCCGGCAATTCCATGAGCTGGTCGGCGATCTGTTGCACGGTCTGCCGCTGGATGCGCGCCCCGCACTCGGGGCAGTGCGGCACGCCGATACGTGCCCAGAGCAAGCGCATGTAGTCGTGGATCTCGGTGATCGTGCCGACCGTCGAGCGGGGGTTGCGGTTGGTGGACTTCTGGTCGATGGAGACCGCGGGGCTCAGGCCCTCGATGAAGTCGACATCCGGGCGATCCACCTGCCCGAGGAACTGCCGCGCATACGCGCTCAGCGACTCGACGTACCGGCGCTGGCCCTCGGCGAAGATCGTGTCGAACGCGAGGCTCGACTTGCCCGAGCCCGACAGACCCGTGAAGACGACGAGCGAATCACGGGGGATGTCGAGGTCGACGTCCTTCAGGTTGTGGACGCGAGCGCCACGGACACTCAGCTTGCCGCTGGAGCCGGAAGGGGCCGAAGAGGGGGCGGGAACGACGGGAACGATGGGCACCTGTTAAGTCTAGGTGGGGCCTCCGACATCGGCCCCGGGTTCGCCGCCGGCGCACGGATGTGCGAGGGTTCTCGCCCGACCCGAAGGCTCAGGGGTCGCTCCTCCTCTCGCACCGAGCACGCACCCCGAGCGGATTCACTCGCGAGAGGGGCCCGCAAAGGGAGCGAGACCATCGCGCAGAGCGACCAGTGCATCCTGATCGATCCCGACGCGCGCCATGATCTTCCCGGGCACCTCGAGCGCCGCCGCTCGGAGGGCCGCCCCCTCTTCGGTCAACGCGATGTCGAGCACGCGTTCGTCGTCCGCGCGGCGGGTGCGCACCACCCGGCCCTGCGCTTCGAGGCGTTTGACGAGCGGAGACAGGGTGGCCGGCTCCATCGCGAGTTCGGACGCGAGGGCGCCGAGAGAGCGCGGGGCCTGTTCCCACAGCGCCAGCATCACGAGGTACTGCGGATGGGTCAGTCCCAACGGTTCGAGCACGGGGCGATAGATCGACACGACATTGCGCGCCGCGGTCACCAGCGCGAAGCACACCTGATTCTCCAGCTTGAGCAGATCGTCCATACGCCCCTTCCTTCCGAATAGTTAGTACACTAATCATCATGACACGAAGGGATGCCGATCGGCCGCCGCTGCGCGACCGCGTGCGCGAAGCCGGCGGCTGGTACCAGTACGTCAACTCCCGACTGATCCGGGTCGCGGGCCCGGCATCCGTGGGCCCGTACGAGACGACTCCGGAGCCGGTGCGCACCGGGCGCCCCTGCCCGCTGTGCGGTCACGCCATGTCGGAGCACAGCGTCGATCGCTCGGGACCCAAGCCCCTCCTGCACTGCCCCTGAGCCCGCGCGCGGATCCGCTCCTCAGAGCTGCGGTCGCCCCTCGGCATCCAGAGGCCATCCGGGGTTGACGGCAACCTCCCACGGGTGGCCGTCCGGGTCGACGAACACGCCCGAATACCCGCCCCACGGCGTCGGGGCCGCCGCGCGCGCACGCGTCGCACCGACCTCGACGGCCCGATCCAGCACCGCGTCGACTTCGTGCGAGTCGCCGACATTGTGGGCGAGAGTGACTCCGCCCCATCCCCCTGGGTCTTCGACGCCGGAGTCCTCGGCGAGCTTCTTCCGATCCCAGAGCGCGAGGACCATGCCGCCGACGTCGAAGAACGCCACTTCCCCCTCGACCGAGGTCGCGTGAGGGCGCCATCCGAGGGCGGAGTAGAAGGCGATAGCGCGTTCGAGATCACCGACGCCGAGCGTGACGAGGGCGATTCGCTGCTGCATTCCGGATGTCCCTCGGGCTCAGGCGTGCCCGGCCCGCTCCATCGCTCGGAGTTCTTTCTTGAGATCCTGCACCTCGTCACGGAGACGCCCCGCGAGCTCGAACTTCAACTCGGCTGCCGCGGCGAGCATCTGCTGGGTGAGATCGGCGATCGTGGATTCGAGCTGGTCGGCCCCCTCGGCCGCGATGCCCGTCCGACGCAGCTGCGGAGTCGGCGACTTGCCCTTGCCCGCCTTGTCATTGCGGGCGAGCAGCTTCTTGGTGTCCGTGGCCTCGCGGTTCAGCACCTCGGTGATGTCGGCGATCTTCTTCCGGAGCGGCTGCGGGTCGATGCCGTGCTCTTTGTTGTACGCCACCTGCTTCTCACGGCGACGCTCGGTCTCGTCGATCGCGTTACGCATCGAATCGGTGATCTTGTCCGCGTACATGTGCACCTCACCGGAGACGTTTCGCGCCGCACGACCGATCGTCTGGATGAGCGACGTCCCGCTGCGAAGGAACCCCTCCTTGTCGGCATCCAGGATCGCCACGAGCGACACCTCGGGAAGGTCGAGGCCCTCACGCAGGAGGTTGATGCCGACGAGCACGTCGTAGACGCCGGCACGAAGCTCCGTGAGAAGTTCCACGCGACGAAGCGTGTCGACATCGGAGTGGAGGTAACGGACGCGGACGCCGTGCTCGCCGAGGAAGTCGGTGAGCTCCTCCGCCATCTTCTTCGTCAGGGTCGTCACGAGAACTCGCTCGTCGCGCTCCACGCGGATGCGGATCTCCTCGAGCAGATCGTCGATCTGGCCCTTCGACGGCTTCACGATGATCTCGGGATCGACCAGCCCGGTCGGGCGGATGATCTGCTCGACCACCCCGTCGGCGATCCCCATCTCGTAGCGCCCGGGCGTCGCCGAGAGGTAGACGGTCTGCCCGACGCGCTCCTTGAACTCGTCCCAGCGCAGGGGCCGGTTGTCCATCGCGCTCGGAAGACGGAAGCCGTGCTCGACGAGCGTGCGCTTGCGCGAGGCGTCGCCCTCGTACATAGCACCGATCTGCGGGACCGTCACGTGCGACTCGTCGATCACGAGCAAGAAGTCATCCGGGAAGAAGTCGAGGAGCGTGTGCGGCGGCTCACCGGCCACCCGACCGTCCATATGGCGCGAATAGTTCTCGATGCCGGAGCAGAAGCCGAGTTGCTGCAGCATCTCGAGGTCGAAGGTCGTCCTCATCCGCAGGCGCTGGGCTTCCAGCAGTTTGCCCTGGGATTCGAACTCTTTCAGGCGGTGCTCGAGCTCGTGCTCGATCGTGCCGATCGCGCGCTGGACCGTCTCCGTCCCCGCGACATAGTGCGAGGCGGGGAAGATCGGAACAGACGCCATCTTCTCGATCACGTCTCCCGTGAGCGGATGCAACGTGTACAGCGCCTCGATCTCGTCGCCGAACATCTCGATACGGATCGCGTACTCCTCGTACACCGGGATGATCTCGATCGTGTCGCCCCGCACCCGGAAATTGCCGCGGGAGAAGTCGACGTCGTTGCGGTTGTACTGCATCGAGATGAACTTGCGGATCAGGGCGTCCCGGTCGTACCGCTCCCCCACCTGAAGCGCGACCATGGCGCGCAGGTACTCTTCCGGGGCACCGAGACCGTAGATGCAGGAGACAGTGGACACCACCACCACGTCGCGACGCGAGAGCAGGGAGTTCGTCGTCGAGTGACGCAGCCGCTCGACCTCGGCGTTGATCGAGGAGTCTTTCTCGATGAAGGTGTCCGTCTGCGGCACGTACGCCTCGGGCTGGTAGTAGTCGTAATACGAGACGAAGTACTCGACGGCGTTGTTCGGCAAGAGCTCGCGGAACTCGTTCGCGAGCTGCGCCGCCAGTGTCTTGTTGTGCGCCAGGACGAGCGTCGGACGCTGCACCTGCTCCACCAGCCACGCGGTCGTCGCGGACTTACCGGTTCCGGTGGCGCCGAGGAGCACGACGTCGGTCTCGCCGGCGTTGATCCGCGCGGCGAGGTCGGCGATCGCCGTCGGCTGGTCGCCGGACGGGCTGTACTCACTGATGACCTCGAAGGGACGAACGGATCGCGTGGCCTGCATGATTCCAGCGTAGGCGGGGGCTCCGACATCGGGGGCGGGTTGCGTTCGCCCACCACGAACGCCGCGCGTCATCGCGCCGGTGCGATCCGCTCCCACAGATCGTCGACCTGGCGCCGGGTGTCGTCCAACCGAGCGGCCGTGTCGATCACCACGTCGGCCAGGGAGAGTCGTTCCTCGTCGGATGCCTGCGACCCGATCCTCGCGCGGGCGTCTCTTTCGGTCATCCCCCGGTTCTCGACCAGACGCCGTACCCGAAGATCTGCCGGAGCGTGCGCGACCACGACGAGGTCCCACGCATCCCCGCCCCTCGCCTCGGCGAGCAACGGCACGTCGTACACGACGACCGCGGTCGGATCCTCCGCGAAGGCGGCCCGAAACCGCCGCTCCGACTCCTCACGGACCGCCGGGTGCACGAGGGCGTTCAGAGCGGCGAGACGATCGGGGTGCCCGAACACGCGCCCGCCGAGGGCTGCCCGGTCCAGATTGCCATCGGCGTCGATCACGTCCACGCCGAACTCCCGCGCAATCGCGTCGAGCACGGGCGACCCCGGAGACTGCACCTCCCGGACGATCGCGTCGGCGTCGACGACGACGGCTCCGCGATCACGGAGCATCGCCGCGACGGTGGACTTTCCCGACGCGATACCGCCGGTGAGAGCGAGAAGGGGCACCCGACGAGGATGCCACACACCTCGCGAGTGCGGCCGGTGGTTTAGCATTCAAGGGAGCCGTGCTCTGGCTTCTCGAACCCCCGCGGAAGTCTGATCATGCCCAACCCGAACGTCGCGGTCATCATCGAAGACGACGCTGACATCCGGTCCCTGATCATCGCCGTCCTCGAGCAGGCCGGCTACGTGGTGCACGCGGCATCCGGAGGCCTCGAGGGCATCGACCTCGTCGCACGGCATGAGCCGGCGGTCACGACGCTCGACGTCAGCATGCCCGGCATCGACGGGTTCGAGACGGCCCGTCGTATCCGGGCGTTCAGCAACACGCGCATCCTGATGGTCAGCGCCCGCGCGGACGAAACGGAAGAGCACGCCGGGCGTGACGCCGGCGCGGACGACTACCTCACCAAACCGTTCCGGCCGCGCGAACTGCGCGAACGCGTGCGGCTGCTCCTCGAGAGCGAGTGAGGGTCAGGCGAGTGCGCCGGGGAGCTCGCCGGTGAGCACCGCCTCCGCCGCCGCGGAGTCCGCGGACCCGATGAGCATTTCCGCGTCGAACCCCACCTGACTGGCCAAGGCCAGGCCTGCTCCCACGACGGGGGCCACGGACGTTCCCAGGGCCGACACGTCCGCCACGACCCGATCGCGGAGCGACCGCGCGACGCGGCGGACATCGGTCACGCTCGTCGTGACGAAGGCCACCGTGATCCCCGTGGTGTCCGTCTCGCCGACGAGGGCCATCGTGGGCGCGTGACGCCTCGCCGCCGCACGGAAGGTGCGGAGGATGGCGTCCGCTTCTTCGGGACCGAACGCCATCGACACCCGACGGAGATCGTCGATCCGCAGGCAGATCACGCACGGATCCTCCCCCGCCGACTCCGCGCGCGGCAGCAGGATGCTGAGCGCACCGCGGAACGAATCGCGGAACAGGATGCCATCGCCATCCACCGTGAGGTTCTTCGCGGCGGAGTTCACCCGGGACGCCGTGTCGCTCGACCTCAGCGTCGACGTCACGATCACCGCCGCCACCACGAGGACGAGGGTCAGCAGCGACGCGATGCGCGTGTCGAAGACGGCTCGGAAGAGCTCGCTCTCCGGGCCGAGCATCACGAACACAGCGGCGCGCGCCGTGAACCACACCGACTCGATCGCCAGGATCACGGTGAGCCCTGCGGCACTCCACCGCCCACGCACGAGCCCGCGCCGGGTCTCGATCGCACCGAGGGTGGCGAACAGGGCGTTTCCGAGGAAGAACGGCACCGCACCGGCCCACGCTCCCGCGTCCGGCCCCGCCGCGAGGGCGGCGACGATGACGGTCAGAACCGCGACTGCCCACACGATCAACGGCACCCGCATCGCGCGACCGTTGAACGCCATACAGCCGACCCAGATGAAACCCGTCGCCCCGACGAACACGCCGTTGCCGATCGCGATCGCGACGAACGCGCCAGGGAGCACCAGGCCGATGAGGTAGCACAGAGCCGACAGGCACCCGCTGAGGTACGCCCCTGACCAGTACCGACCGCCGACGCCGTCCTTGAGCATGAGCGTGTCGAGGACGTACATCGTCGTCGACACGAGGATGACGAGCAGAGCCGCCACCTGCAGGCTGACCGAGTCGAGGGTCATGGGGTGCTCCCCTGGTTCCGCGGAAGGCGGACGATGAAGGTGGCCCCCCTCCCGAGGGCCGAGCTCACGGTGATCTCTCCCCCGTGCGCGCGGACGATGTCCCGGCTGATCGCCAGCCCCAGGCCGCTGCCGTGCGTCGACGAGTTGCGCACGGAGTCTCCCCGGAAGAAGCGGTCGAACACCCGGCCCTGCTCGGTCCGCGAAATGCCCGGCCCGTCATCGGCGACCGCGATCTGCACCGCCGTCTCGCTCACGTCCACCGCGACCGTGACCGTACCGCCACGGACGTTGTATTTGATGGCGTTCGAGATGAGGTTGTCGACCACCTGACGCAGACGCCGCGGGTCGACGTGGGCGGAGCCGTCGCGCAGACCGGAGGAATCGATTCGGATGCCGTGGTCGGCGGCCCGCGGTTGCTGAGACTCGATCGCTGCCCGGACGATCGTCGCGATGTCGGCGTCGGTGGGAACGAGATCGAACTCCGCTCCGTGGCGGGAAGCGGCGGACATCGCGAGGATGTCGGACACGAGTTCGCGCAGGCGAGTCGCGTTGCGTTCGGCGACCTCGAGGCGTTCCCGCGTCTCCGCGATGATGGCCGGGTCGTCGAGGGCGAGGTCGAGATAGCCGATGATCGACGTCAGCGGCGTGCGGAGCTCGTGCGACACGCTGGCGACGAGGTCGTCGCGCGCGCGGAGCGCTTGCTCCTCGGCCGTGACGTCGCGTGAGACGACGATCGTGCCGGGGTCCACGTCCGCCCCCGACGGAAGCCTCCGCGCCGTCACGCTCAGCGCACGGCGGTCCTCGCCGGGGGCGCCGAACCACACCAGTTCACCCTCGAACAACTCGCCCGCCCGGGCTCGCGACAGCGGGGTGGCCGCCGCGGGGACGGGAGTGGTGCCATCCGCGGCATAGGCCGCGATGGGCGCTCCGAGCACGTCGACCGTGGCCTGGAGGCGCGCGTGGGCCTCGTTCGTGACCGCAAGGTCCCCCTCGGGTGTGATCCGGATGACGCCGAAGTCGACGGCATCCAGCACCTCCGTCACGAGGTCCTCCTGACGCCGCGCCCGGTCCGCCGATCGACGGAGATCGGCGGATTGCTTCTCCAACAGGGCGCGCTGTGCCCGGGCTCGGCGCGCTGTCGTATGCGCGAGGGCTGACAGCGCCACGACCGTGAACGGCAACACGAACGTCGAGGACGTCAGGCGCTGCTCGGCGTCGTGGACGAGCTGGAAGGTCACGATCGCGGACACACCGACCAGGACCGCCACCACTCCTCCGACGCCGAAAGTCGAGCCGATCCAGATCGCGGGGAAGGCCCAGAGCAGTCCGACGCCGGCGAGAGGTGCGCTCTCGCGGAGAGCGGCGATCGCGATCATGTCGATGACCGGAACGAGCCCGAGCGCCCAGGACGGCAGCATCCTCCAGGGCGCCAGGATGGCGAAGATCGCTCCGCCGAAGACGACCGTGACGCTGACGGTGAAGAGGGGCACGTTGCGGACTTGACCGAGCAGCGACGCCGAGACCACCAGCAGCAGAGTCGCCGCGAGGAGCAGCGCCTGGTTCGAGAGGATGCTTCGGTGAATCCCGAGTCGCTCCGTGAGTGAGAAGCCCGGCATGGCCCTGACCATAGCGTGAGCACAGGGCGAGCGCTCCCCCTGTTGCGGCGCGGCGAGCCGTGTGGAGCGCTCTCAGCCACCCCGCCGCGCGATCGCCTCGCTCGTCCAGCGTGCGAACTGCTGCCACGGATCCTCGATCCCGGCACGCAACGCGTCGATGTGCGCCAGGAGGGCTTCGCTCAGTCGGAACCACTCCGTCCGCGCGAACCGCTCCTCGTCGAACTGGGCGTGTCGTCGATGTTCGACGAGACGGTCTCCCTGTTCGAACGCGAGAAGTTGGTCGTGCCAGAGGGCCCGCAATCGCTGACGTGGATGAGACGTCGTCCCGATCTTGACCCTGTCCTCGAACCGGAGGTAGTACACGACGTCGACCCGCGGCGGAGGGATCTCCCCGTCGATGGAATCACCGACATGCCACTCGCACACGGCGCAGAGCCACCCGCTCGGCCAGCGGACCCCCAGGCGCGATCCGCACAGACCGCAGGGCGATGGCAGGACGTCGGTGACGCCGTCTTGAGCCCCGGCCCAGTCCACCGCGACGGCAAAGTGCCAGTCGCACAGATCGAGGGGCGCGTCCGCCTCCGCCAGGGACGAGCACCCGGAGGCGACGCAGACGGTGGATGCCATGACCACACCGTAGGCGCCCCCTCCGACATTGCATCACTCCGCGACGGCGTCCTCCATCACCAGGAAGAGGCCGGCGTACGGGCCGAGTTCGAGGGCGAAGCTCTGCAGCTCGTCCACCCGCCCCACGACGTCTCCTGTGGCGGCATCGACCGCGGTGCTCTGCGGCACCAGCCACTCCGACCGCACGGTCCCCTCGATCGTCTCCCCCGAGAAGTTGAGGACGGTGAGCTGCAACCGGGCGTCCTCGCGACGACGGTCTCCCCCGTCGAGGCGGTGCACCATGACCAGCATGCTCGGGTGTCCGACCTGGGGGATGTCGACCTGGGATGCCACGGCGATGGCGTTGTCCGTCCGGATCTTGAGCACGTCTCGAAGCCCGGACAGGAACGACGAGGGGTCGTTCTGCTGAGCCGTCAACGGCCCGTACAGCGAACGGGCCCGGGGCATTCCGGAGGCTGAGCCGTTGGCATCCGGAGCCACGTCGAGGAGGTCGTGAGCCCCCCGCTCGATCCAGCGCGTGTCGCCCGAGGCGATCAAGTGACTCACGTCATCGACGGGCAGGGTCAGCGAGCCGGTGAGGTCCCAGCCCGACAGGGCGAAGACGCCCGGCTGCCAGGAGTTGTACTTCGCGAGGAGCAGGTGGGCATCGCGGATCGCCGGGGCGTCCGCCTCGGTGATGTCCGCCAGGGTCGCCCGCCCCTGGGTTGCCGCAATGAGGGATGCCGTCGTGCAGGCGATCCCGTTCTGGGTGAACACGAGGTTGTAGTCCGCGTCCACGGTGAGCTTCTCGGTGAGCTCTGCACGAACCGTCTCCGCGATCTCGGCGCCGGTGGCCTCACCGTGGCGGAAAGGGTAGACCGTGTCGTGGTGCGTCGTCGCCCAGTGCACCAGCTCGTATGTCAGCTCGTCGTGGTTCTGCATTCCGTGCACGAGCTGCGCGGGCTCCACCCCGATCTCGAGCGAGGTGGTGAGAGCGAGCCGCAGGAACTCGGTGTTCGCCGTCGCCAGTGCGTGGTGGTAACCGGGTCGCGTGACGAAGTCGTAGGACAGGTCGGCCCCGACGGCAGCGGTGTCGCGGATGTCCTCGATCGTGAGGTTCAGCTCCTGGAACGTGAAGCCGCCGACTTTGCGCACCATTCCCGCGATGATGTGGTTGGCCGCGTGAGAGAGGGGGTGTCCCTCCGACCACGCCGGGAGACCCTCGGCGCTCTTCTCCACGCCGAGGAACCCGTTGGCGTCGAGGCGGAGGGCGCTGGTACCGAGATCGCCCAGCGAATGCAACGCATCTCCGATGACCAAACGCATGCCCGCGAACGTGGGATCGAGCCAGTTGATGGAGGGCTGCCCCTCCTTGAAGTAGTGGAGATAGACCCAGCGGCGCTCCATGCCGTCGGTGCCGACGACCGGTGCCGTTGCGCTCCAGTTCGTCTCCTTCACCCCCGGCGTGTAGAAGATCACGCGCTGCAGCTCGCCGATGATGTACCCCCGGGCGCTCAGCTCGCGTTCCGTCTCGGCGTCGAGGTTCACCGAGTCGCGTCCCGCGGGAACCTCGGGGAGCAGGCCCCAGTCCTCGCGGGGGATCTCGACCATGTGGTAGATGCCCGGGTAGTCCTTGTACGCCATCTCCGCCAGGCGGAAGTCCGCACCCTTGCCCGTGTGGCCGGGCACGATGTCGTCGATGACGCTGCCACCGTGCGCGTCCGCGACGTCGGCCACCCGTCGGAAGGCGTTCTCGTCACCGAAGTCCGGGTCGATCTGGGTGCTGATGCGGTCGAAGTGGCCATCGACGCTCGGCGTCTCCTGCCAGCCCGTGATTCCACCGGCGCGCTTCACAGGCCCGGTGTGGATGCCGTTGATCCCGACCCATTCGAAGGCCTCCCACAGCGTCTCGTCGCCCAGGGCATCCAGGAAAGATTCGCCCGGACGAGTGATCAGCGAGATCGGGTACGCGGTGAACCAGACGTCGGTGGACTCGATCGCACGCCGCGCGTCGGGGCGGGCGTACGGGTTGCGCCACATCGACGGCTGTCCCGACAGCTGACGACTGAGGACGTCGGCGTCCTTGAGCATGGACTGGCGGACGAGCCACTCGACGTACGACGGATTCCCGCCGTTCGCATTACGGGGGTCCGTCAGGAAACGACGAAGGGTGCCCCCGCGGAACTGGTCGCGCGGGCGCAGGCGACGCGGCCGCGCCGGATAACGCTGCTCGTCGTAACTGATCTCGGCGGCCGTCTCGGCGCTCTCTCCGGTCTCTGCCTGCGCCGCAGCGATCGTCTCGTCATCCATCACGGTGCGCTCGTCGGCATCGTCCACTCGCGACCTCCCTCATGTCATCTCCGACGGTAGTCGTTTCCTCCGACATCGCATCTAGGCATTGACCTCGACGACCCGCGGACCCACCTCTTCGCGAACCGGTCACTGCCCGTCAGCCGCCGGTGTGCGCAACGTGAGGATCGCGACGGCCAACGAGAGGGCGCACATCACCAGCACCGCCGCGAGGAACGCCGGCCAACCCGCTCCCGCGAACACCCAGCCGAGAAGCCACCCGAACACGCTCGAGCCCGCGTAGTAGCCCAGATAGTAAAGGGACGACGCCTGTGCCCGCGCATCGGGTGCCGCCGCCACCGGAGTCCAACCGGATGCCACGGCATGCGCGCCGAAGAACCCCGCGGTGAAGGCGAGGAGACCCACGATCACCATCGGGAGCGCGGGCACGAACATCAGCGCCACCCCGCTCGCCATCACGCCGATGCTCCCCACCAGCACGGGAAGTCGTCCATGGCGCACTGCGAGCATTCCCGCGCGTGGGGAGGACACAGTGCCCGCGAGATAGGCGAGGAAGAGCAGCGTGACCACGGCGGGAGCCAGGAAGAACGGCGCCCCCACGAGGTGAAAACCCAAGTAGTTGTAGACCGCGACGAAGGCGCCCATGAGCAGGAAGCCTTGGGCGTACAACGCGAGCTGCCTCCGTGAGCGGAGATTCGTCAGGATCCTCCGCCTCACCGACGGACCCCGCTCGATCCGGGCGCGTCCCGGAACGAATCCCCGACCCGACGGAACGAGCGCGATGAAGACGACCGCCGCCACGATGCACAGCAGGACCACGGATGCCACACCCCACCGCCACCCCGCGAGCTCGCCGGCCCACCCCGCGACGACCCTGCCCGACAGACCGCCCACCGTCGTGCCCGCGATGTACGACCCCGCCGCGGTCGCCACGTGCCGCGGCGCGATCTCCTCGCTGAGATAGGCCAGCGCCACCGCAGGCACGGCGCCCAGCGCCGCTCCCTCCAGGAGCCGCAGTGCGAGCAGGAGGACGATGTCGTGTGCGAAGGGCGTGCAGGCACCCAGACACGTCGCCGCGAGCAGCCCGACCACCATCACAGGAACGCGTCCGACCCGATCCGCCACGAGCGACCACGGAATCACCGCGACAGCCAGGCCAAGCGTCGACGCCGACACCGTCAAGGCGGCACTCGCCGGCCCCGACCCGATGTCGTCCGCAATCGCCGGCAGTACGGCCTGCGTGGCGTACAGCTGCGCGAACGTCGCCACCCCGCCGAAGAACAAACCCACCAGGAGCCGTCGATACTCACGACTCCCGGGCAGATGGCCAGAGAACTCGCTCACGTCTTCGACCCTAGCTCCGCCCGTTAACGACGAAGCGCCGGTGCGCCCTCCGTTCCCGAAGGGCGCACCGGCGCTCGAGGCGATCACGCCCGTAAATGCGAAATGGCCACCCAGCTTTGGGTGGCCATTTCGTTAGAAGAAGTCCGGCGGTGTCCTACTCTCCCACAGGGTCCCCCCTGCAGTACCATCGGCGCTGAGAGGCTTAGCTTCCGGGT
>Ga0308171_1002313_pt1 | contig 20618 bp, 10 predicted proteins | sample PhyGR1_FD_202135 | JGI IMG/M metagenome (GOLD analysis project Ga0308171, IMG submission 202135) | Phyllosphere microbial communities from UC Gill Tract Community Farm, Albany, California, United States - DLSLSG.R1 | ecosystem: Host-associated > Plants > Phyllosphere > Unclassified | place: USA... | reverse complement strand
CGGAGTGGTGCATGAGCGACCCCGCGCGCTGGACGACGCCCGCCGGGATCGCGGCGAAGGTGCGCCGACGCTGGGACGACGGAACTCTGCTCCGCGCCTTCGCGACGGGCGACCCGTGCCCGGTAATTGAGGTGCCACTTCGGGGGCCGGGGGCGGCAGACCTCGGGGAGTACTACGACCGGGCACGGGCGTGGGCCGATGGTATCCGCGCTGCGTCTCGCGCCGGCCGTGCCTATGAAGTGGTCACGGGCCGGATCGGCGGCCGACTGGCCGGATCGACCGAGGTGCCCGTGCGCGCTGTCGTCGACACGTACGACCGAGCATGGCGTTTGCTCGGTGTGGCGGCCGACGCGGCGACCTTTCGGGCGCTCGCCGAGGCTGCCCGCATGATGCCACCGGCGCGGGAGTGGGCGTTACGGTCGCCCGTCGCGGCCATCGGACTGGGCCGCGAATGGCCCGCGGTGCTGGCAGCCCTGCAGTGGCTGGACACGCACCGCGGCTCTGGCCTGTACCTGCGCCAGGTCACCGCCCCGGGCGTCGACACTAAGTTCATCGAGCGCCACCGCAGCGTGCTGGCGGCGATGCTCGGCGTCCCCGTCCGTGGATTCACCGCAGCGCTGGGATACGCAACAAAACCGGCGACCGTCCGTCTGAGGTTCGCGCCCGGCGTGCTGGCGATGCCTCCCGGACTTTCCGAGGCGGTCGTGCGCACGGAGGAGCTGCGCACGCTCCATGTACGACCGCGGCGCGCCCTGATCGTTGAGAACGAGATCACCTACCTGAGCGTCCCCATCCCCGATGAGGGCGTGGTGCTGTGGGGTAAGGGGTACGACGCGGACGAACCAGCTTCCCTCGAGTGGCTGGCAGGGATCGACGTGGACTATTGGGGCGACCTCGACACGCATGGATTCGGCATCCTGCATCGTGTGCGCTCCTGGCTGCCGCAGGCGCGATCAGTGCTGATGGATCGGGATACGTTACTCGCGCATGAGGACCGCTGGGGCGAGGAGCCTTCCCCGACGTCAGCGTTCTTCAGGACCCTGGATGCCGCCGAGACGGCGCTCTACACAGACCTCGTCAGCGACCGGTACGCCAACCGGGTCCGCCTGGAGCAAGAGCGCATCGATTGGGAATGGGCGATGGCGCGACTGCGCGGGTGACATCGGCTGAAGGGTGGGAGTGTGCGCGGGCAGCAGCAATGCGGGGCATTCCATCCAGCCGCCCGCCGATGCGAGCGAGACACGGGCGCTCGCGTCGCGAAGCGGGCGCTCGCGAATCATCTAGGCTCCGATACCACGGCCGAGTCGTAACGGGCGTCGAGGGGAATGTCATGACCATCGATACACGTCAGATCATCGGCGGGTCCATCGACGACCTGGCAGAAGGCCTCCGTCCGTTCATCGAGCGGGTGTTCGCGGAGCGTCTCCCCGATGGGCCGTCGTGGGTGCAGATCATCGCGCACAAAGACCAGCTCGCGGGCAGACCCACCTCCCACCATCACGCGAATGATGTCGGACTGATGTTGCGAGTGATGACCGAGAAGTTGGGCAACCTCGGCTATCCCTTCGACGGTCGTCTCTCGCGCCAAGCGACGAACTGGGCGAGCGAGATGCGCGAGGTGCGCAACAAGCATGCGCACCAGGTCGAGTTCAGCCTCGCCGAGACGTATCGGGCGCTCGACTCGGCCGAACTGCTCCTTCGTGAAGTCGGCGCGGAGGACGAAGCGCAGCGGATCGCGGCGCGCAAGCCGGCGGTGCTGGCGGCACTCGGTGGCGGGACCAGCGGACGCCCGCTTCCCTCTCCGCCCAGCGCGCCGCTCCCCGCGCCGCCTGCTGTTCCGCTTCCTTCGTCGAACACCACCGAGCCGGACGCGGCGGAAGCATCTCCGCTCACGCGCCGTCAGCGACGCGAGCAGCCCGAGACGGAGCCCGCGGGGACCCCCGCAGCTCCGGCGTCGACCGCGCGTCTCTCACTCGACGCGGTCACCGAGCTCAGCTATGCCATGGCACACGCGCGCATCGTGCCCGTGCAGGAGGTTCGGGTCTCGTACGCCGGGCCCGAGCTTCGCGGGGCATCCCTCGAGATCGAAGCCGCTACGGCCAGTGGTTCCCTGGGGGCGCCCAAAGTCGTGATCCTCGACCTCGCGCCCGGTCTGAAAACACTCGCTGCGCTCGACCTGCTGTCCCTCGACCCGGCTCCGATGCTCCAGGTCGACACGGAGCAGCCCGGCTTCATCACTCTCACTCTGCGCGCAGCGGACGGCACGGTGATCGCCGATCACCGGCATCCCGTCACCGTGCTCGCCGCGAACCAGTGGATAGCCCGGCCGCTGCACCTCGGCCTCGAGCTCCTCGCATCGTTCGCCCAGCCGCAGGCGACAGCGTTGACGCCCGTCCTCCAGCGCGCCTCGGACCTGCTGGGGCAGTTGAGCGGCCGCACAGAGTTCGACGGTTACCAGAGCGACAACCCGGCGCGGGTGGACGCGATGGTCGCGGCCATCTGGGATGCCGTGCGCGAACTCGACATCCGCTATGCAGAGCCCCCCGCGAGTTGGGGCCTGCGAGGCCAGAAGATCCGCACACCGCGGGAGGTGCTCGAGGGACGGCTCGGAACGTGTCTCGACACGACGCTGACGCTCGCCGCGTTGCTCGAGCAGGTCGGAATCAACTCGACGCTGTGGATGGTGGACGGGCACATCTTCCTCGGGTACTGGCGCGAGGACGGCAGCCTCGGCCTGCCCGCGACCACCGACATCGAAGAAGCGGTCAATCTCGCGAAGCTGGGCCGAATCTCCCTGCTCGAGACGACGCAGGTGACCGGCGGTGCCGCATCCGCCCCGTTCGATGTCGCCCGTGCCACGCCGCAGCCCTACCTCGATTCGCGCCGCGACGAGATCCTCGGCATCACCGACGTGCGCGCGGCCCGCGAGAACGGAATCTTCCCGCTCCCCAGCCGCACGGTGGATGCCGACGGCGAGGTGACCGTCGTCGAGTATCGACCGCTGGACCGCGTGCTGGCGCCGTTCGTCGCCGACCAGCGCGATGCGCAGGGCCGCGCAGTGGCTCCGCCGCGGGTGGCGCAATGGAAGAACGCTCTGCTCGATCTGAGTCTGCGCAACCGTCTCATCAACTTCACGAGTCGTGCGGGCTATCAACTCGCGGTGCCGGGCGCGGCACTCGGTCGGCTCGAAGACATGATCAACGGAGGAGCGAGCGTCACGCTCCTCGCGTCCGACGACGTTCCGGAGATCGCGCGCGAGCGTGGCATCCGCTTCGGTCGCGACCGCGACGAGGCCGATCGAGAAGCGCTTCTCGCCGACAAGAGGCAGGCGCACCTCACCGACGTCACCCAAGCGGCCTACACGACGAGGCTGCGCGCCCTGGCCGCGAAAGCGAAGACGGTCACCGAAGAGACCGGCGCGAACAACCTGTACCTCGCCTTCGGGACCCTGCGATGGGAGTTCAACGACCGGCAGTTGCAATCCCCGCTCGTCCTCGTCCCGGTGACGTTGGAGAGCGTGTCGCGTGGTCAGTCCTTCCGTCTCGTCCTCGACGAGGCGGGTGCTTCCACGCCGAACTACTGCCTGCTCGAGAAGCTGAAGGTGAGCTTCGGCATCGAGGTTCCCGGGCTCGCGAATCCGGCGACGGATGCCGCGGGGATCGACCTCGGCGCGGCGTTCGATGCCGTGCGCCAGGCGATGGTCGACGCCAAGCGGCCCTTCGTCGTGGAAGACACCGTTCACCTCGGCATCCTGCAGTTCGCGAAGTTCCGGCTGTGGAAGGATCTCGACGACAACTGGGAAGAGCTCGCGACGAACTCGCTCGTCACCCACCTCATCCATTCGCCGAATGAGGCGTACATCGACGCGGTGCCGGCGCCGGTCGACGTCGACCTCGATGCGCTGTCGGCGCAGGTCCCCGTTTCCGCGGACTCGTCGCAGCTCGAAGCGGTCGTCGAGGCTGTCGAGGGCCGCACGTTCGTACTCGAAGGCCCTCCGGGCACCGGCAAATCGCAGACCATCACGAATCTGCTGGCGCGGTCGCTGGCATCCGGAAAGCGCGTGCTCTTCGTGGCAGAGAAGCGCGCGGCGCTGGAGGTCGTGAAAGATCGATTGGATGCCGTCGGCCTCGGCTCCTTCTCGCTCGACCTGCACGACAAAGGTGCGCGGCCGAATGCGGTGCGCGAGCAGCTCCGGGCGGCGCTCGACGCCACGGCCCGGCCCGACCGGGCGGCGTTGGCGGCGCAGCGCGAGGCGGCGGAGTCCAGTCGTGGCGCGCTGTCGCGCTACGCGCAGCGGGTCCACGAACCGAACGCGGCCGGTCTGTCGCTGTACTCGGCTCGATCGCGGGTGCTGGCATCGGCTACAGACATCCCGCCCCTGGATGTGCCCACTTCCCTGGTTGCGGCGGGCGATCACATCGACCAGCTGCGTGCCGCTCTGCGGGAGCTGCCCGCGGTGAGTGATCTCGCCCGCCCGGCAGCGACGCATCCGTGGGGGTTCGTCGATGATCCCGGAATCGACGCGGCCGCTCTGCATCGCGCGGCCCGCGACTTCGACGACGCGCTCGTAGCCGTCGGTCCGAGTGACCTGCTGTCTCGCGTGCAGGGGCCGGAGCAGCTGGATGCGTGGGCGGGTATCGCTCGCGCGCCGCGCCACGCTCTCCACGCTCTCGACCGCGTCCAACCCGAGTCGACCGATGACCTCGCTCGGCGGCTTGCCGCGGCGGCCGCCCAGCCGCCCGCCTGGCTGGCTCAGGTCGATCCGCGCGTGCTCTCTCGAAACGTTCGCGAGATCCATGCAGCCGCTCTGGCCGCGGATGCGTCGTCGTTCTTCGGTCGCAAGAAGCGTCGGCGTGCGGTGCTGGCCCAGTTCGCGGCCGACCTGCGCGTCGATCAGGCCGCGGTCAATCTGCGTGGCCTGTCGGTACTCACCGGCGCCATGGCCGAGACGGCCGCACAGGTCGACGAGTTGCGTGGTGAGTTGCAGCGACAGCCCGTCGTGGTCGCGGCCCCTGACTTCAACCCCTACCTTCCGGACGCGGCGGAGCAGGCGCGAGCCGCCCTGACGTGGGTGAGTTGGCTGTCGCGGACTCTCGCGTCCAATGTCTCGGCCGCCGGAGACCTACGCTCAGACCTGCGCCGCATCTACGAGACCACGGCCCCGGATGCCACGTCAGCCGAGCGATACGCGACGCTCGCCGCGGCGTGGCGGGCAACGGCAGCTGCTGCTGGAAGTGGCGCGTCACCTGACCAGCTCGCCGTGTGGGCCGGGGATGACGGAGTCGCGACGACCTGGGAACGCACTCGTACGGCGCGCAATCTCGCGACGACCGAACCGGTCACACTCGGCCGCTGGATCGACCTGCTCCGGCACGTCGAACCTCTGCGGCGCCACGGGATGCACGAGGCGCGGGGGGCGATTCTGGCCGGGCGCGTCCGCGCCGATGACGCGGCGCTCGCCTTCGACAAGGGTGTCGCCTCGGCATCCATCGGTGAACGCGAAGACGCCACCGCGCTCAGCGACTTCGATCCCGCTGCGCACAACCGGACGATCGCGAGGTTCGCCGCGAGTTCGGCCGCCATCCGTGGTGAACTCCCGCGGGCTCTGCCCGCTGACATCCTGTCTCAGCGGCGATTCGACCCGACCTTCGACGGCGGCGACATGGGCGCGCTGAAACGGCAGCTCTCGCGGCAGCGCGGTGGCGACAGCGTGCGGACGCTCATGGACAAATACGGCGATCTGATCACGCAGATCACGCCCTGCATGCTCATGAGTCCGGAATCCGTCGCGCGGTTCTTCCCCGCTCGCGCCGGGATGTTCGACATCGTCGTCTTCGACGAGGCTTCGCAGATTCGCGTCGCGGATGCCGTGGGAGCGATGGGGCGAGCGCGTTCCGTCGTGGTCGTCGGAGACTCGAAGCAGATGCCTCCGACGACCTTCGCCGAGGTGACGGCCGACGGCGACGAGGCGGAGGCGGATGCGGGGGTCGTCGCGGATGAGGAATCCATCCTCACCGAGTGCACGCAAGCGCGAGTTCCGAGCAAGTGGTTGTCGTGGCACTACCGCAGCCAGGATGAGGCGCTCATCGCCTTCAGCAACCACCAGTACTACGAGAGCCGCCTGTCGTCGTTTCCGGCGCCGCTGCGTGACTTCACCGCGTCCGCACCCGACGCGCTCGCCGCGAGAAAGCCCGACTACGGGCTCTCGCTGGTGCGCGTCGACGGTCAATTCGAGCGTTCGGGTGGGCGCGGGGTTCTTCGGACGAACCGCGTCGAAGCGCAGACGATCGTCGACGAGGTGATTCGTCGGTTCGCCGTCGCCGGCGAGACTGCGCCGTCGATCGGCATCATCACGTTCAACGTTCAGCAGCGCGACCTCATCGACAACATGCTGCGCGACGCTCCCGACGAACGCATCGGTCGTGCGCTCGACGAGCGCGATGGATTGTTCGTGAAGAACCTCGAGAGCGTGCAGGGCGACGAGCGCGACACGATCCTGTTCTCGGTCGCCTTCAGCAAGAACGACCGCGGAATGCTCCCGCTGAACTTCGGACCGCTGTCGCGCGCAGGGGGCGAACGCCGGCTGAACGTTGCGGTGACTCGTGCGCGGCGACAGGTCGTGCTGTACGCGAGCTTCGATCCCGCTGAGCTGCGTGCCGAGCAGACGTCGGCCCGTGGACTCAAAGACCTGAAGTCGTATCTCGAACTCGCTGCGCGCGGAGTCGCGCCGACCGATGACTCCACGTCCCGTGTGCCCGTGACCGATCGCCACCGTGACGAGATCGCCGCGGTCCTGACCGAGCGCGGTCTCGTCGTGAAGACGGACGTCGGGCTCTCCGACTTCCGTATCGATCTCACGCTCGCATCCGCGTCCGACCCCGCCCAGCCGCTCATCGCCGTCCTGCTCGACGGAGAGGGCTGGCGCGCGCGCCGGACGGTTGCTGATCGCGATGGCCTGCCCGTTGACGTCCTCGGCACGTTGATGCGCTGGCCGGGGATCGAGAGGGTGTGGCTGCCGGAGTGGCTCGATGATCCGGATGCCACGGCCGACCGACTCGTCGCGGCGGTGGAAACCGCCAGCGCCGGGGAGCGTTCTGTGTCCGCGCCGGCGGCGGAGCGCGTCGAGGATTTCGATTCGCTGACGGCAGAGGAGCCGGTTGAGCCGCTGCGCGGAGGAATGCCGGAAGCACAGGATGACGAGGATGCCGTCGGCGTGACGCATCCGCACGTCCACCCCTTCGTGCCCTGGACGTTCACCGCGTCGGGGGGAGTCGCCGTGCTCGATGCGCTTCCGAGTCCCTCTGCTTCCGAGCGGGTTCGCTCTGTCATCGGGGAGGCCATCGCCGCCGAGGGGCCGATCTCGCGAGCGCGCTTGGTGAGACTGGTGGCGGAAGCATTCGGCCTGTCTCGTGTGTCGGGTGCCCGGGCTGCGGCGATCCTCCGGCTGATCCCGGCTGCTTCCCTTCGCGAGGGTGACGAGCAGTTCGTCTGGCCGGTGGACGTGGATGTCGCCACGTGGCGGGATGTTCGCACGAGTACGTCCGGAGAGAGCCGACCGCTCGAGTCCGTCGCGCTCGAGGAGATCGCGAACGCTATGGCCGTTGTCGCTCAGCTCGGCGGCGGGGTGCGCGAGGACGAGATCAAACGAGAAGCTCTGCGGCTGTTCGGGGGGAAGAGGATGACACCCCAGATCTCCGAGCGACTTGCCGACGCTCTGGCGGTGGCGGTGGCTAGCGGAAGGGTCGAGCTCGCTTCGTCGGGAGCGTATCTCACCCGTTCCTGAGGTATGTCGATCGATCTCAGACGACGGATAGAGTGACCCCGATCAACACCTGGGGGGCGCAACATGGGGCGAGGATTCGCGGTCATCGATCTGGAAACGACGGGGCTCTTTCCGCAGAAACACGATCGCATCGTCGAGGTGGCGATTGTGCATGTCTCACCGACGGGCGTGGTCGAGGGCGCCTGGGAGACGCTGGTCAATCCGATGCGGGATATGGGTGCGCAGCGTATCCACGGCATCAGCGCCGCTGCGGCCGCGAGAGCTCCGGAGTTCGGCGCGGTGGCCCCGTCCATTGCCTCCCTCTTGCGCGGGCGGGTGCCAGTAGCTCACAACGCCAGTTTCGACGCGCGGTTCTTGGCCCACTCGATGGAGCAAGCCGGCCTGGCGTGTCCCGAGTACGAGTACTGGATGTGCACGATGCAGCTCGCGGGGACATTCCTGCCGGGCAACCGGAGTCTCGCCGACTGCAGCGCTGCGATCGGGTACGCGATGCAAAATGCCCATCGCGCGTCGGCGGATGCTCTCGCCGCCGCGGCGCTCCTCCGCGCATACATCGGCGCCGGTCACGATCCCGCGTGGTGGGATGGTTGGCTCGCTACCGCGGGGGAATGGCCGGATGAGCCGTGCGACACGACCGCCTGGCTGGCGCGTACGGACTCCGACACGGCGCCGCGGTCGGTTCTCGAGCGGTTGCACGTGGACGTAGCGGCCGATGCCGCCGTCGACGACGGCGCACTGAATCTCGATTACCTCGCTCTGCTCGACCGCGTGCTCCTCGACCGGTACATGTCGGCGACCGAGACCGACGACCTCATTCGATTCGCCGCGGAGCTCAATCTTTCGAGCACGGCGGTCCGCCGCATCCACCGCGCCTACTTCGACGGTCTGGTCTCGGCGGCCTGGGCCGACGACCGGCTCACCGCTGACGAGTGGGCCGACATCCAGAAGATCGGTGGCCTGCTCGAGATCGACGCGCAGACGATCGCCGGCGCCGCCTCGAAACCGGATGCCGCGGCGCCGACCCTTACCACCGGCTTCCGCCTGTCGCCGGGGGACACCGTCGTCATCACCGGCGACACGCGCCGGGATCGGGCGGCGTGGTTCGCCATCCTCTCCGAGCGCGGTCTGATCGCGAAGGACAGCATGGTGAAGAAGGCCAAGGTGCTCGTGGCCGCCGACCCCGATTCGATGTCGGGGAAGGCGCGGCAGGCGCGTGCGTGGGGGATTCCGATCATCACGGAGGAGGGGTTGGAGAGGTTGATGGGGCTGGCCGGGGCCGAGTAAGGGCGCCGAGGCCGCTTTCGACCTTGTACGAGGCGGTACGGCCAGTGTGATGCCCGAGCGGGAATTTCCGGCCCTCGAGGTCGGGTGCGGGCGCGGCGGCTGCCGCCGCGTTCGACGTCGTGCACATGGGCACCGACATCGGTGGCTCGGTGCGTCTGCCCGCCGCGTGGACCGGTGTCGCGACGCGCAAGCCCAGCAACGGCCGAATCCCGCTCGACAACCCGTACTTCGGTCGCTCGGCGGGCCCGTTGGCAAGCACGGTCGCCGACGTGGCGCTCGCCATGCACGCCGTGGCGCGTTGGGGGTCGAGTGCAAAGGAGTGCGCGGATGGGCGCCTGCATCCAGGGCGATAGCTCCGTCTTGCGATGACGGCCACAGATAGACGCGCATGATGAGCGAGAATTGACGGAACCGCGGCGCAACGTCGTGCTCTCGCGGCTCGACCTTCGGAGTACTTACCTGTGGTGAATCACGTCAACTTCATCTGGAATATCGCTGAGTCTCTTCGTGGCCCGTTCAAGCCTTCCGAATACGGATTGGTCGTCCTCCCCTTCACGGTGCTTCGCCGCCTCGACGCGGTGCTGGCCGATACGAAGGGGGAGATTCTAAAGGTCGCGCCGACCGTCGCTGACGCCCCAGAACTGTTGCGGCACATGAAGCTGACGGATGCGGCGGGACACCAGTTCTACAACACCTCGCCGTTCGACTTCGCGAAGCTCGTCGCCGACCCGCAGGATCTCCGAGCGAACTTGTCGTCGTACCTCGCGGGGTTTTCTGCGAACGTGCGGGACATCTTTGAGCGGTTCGAGTTCGACAAGACGCTGAACAAGCTGGCGGAGAAGAACAAGCTGTTCGCGGTGACGGAGAAGTTCGCGCAGGCAGACTTCCATCCCCGCACGGTCAGCAACATCCAGATGGGCCTCGTGTTCGAGGAGCTGATCCGGTTCGCGAACGAGAAGTCGAACGAGACGGCCGGCGACCACTACACCCCCCGCGAGGTCATCAAGCTCATGGTCGAGCTGCTGTTCGCGCTCGACGACGACGCCCTTTCGAAGTCGGGGGTGGTGCGGTCCATCTACGACCCGACCGCCGGGACCGGCGGGATGCTTTCCGTCGCGGACGAGTATCTCCGCAAGATGAACCCGGGAATCCAGCTCGGCCTGTATGGGCAGGACTACAACGACGCGTCGTACGCGATCTGCAAGGCCGACATGGTCATCAAGGGCCAGGATGTCGACAACATCGCCCTCGGCGACACCCTCACCGAAGACGCCTTCGACGACAAGAAGTTCGACTACGGCCTCTCCAACCCGCCCTTCGGCGTCGACTGGAAAGACCAACGGGGCTACGTCGACGACGAACACACCAAGCTCGGCTTCAACGGCCGGTTCGGCCCCGGCACCCCCGCCGTGAGCGACGGCGCCATGCTGTTCCTGCTCCACCTAGTGTCGAAGATGCGCAAGCCCGAAGACGGCGGCTCCCGGATGGCAATCGTCCTCAACGGGTCCCCGCTGTTCTCCGGTGGCGCCGGCGGCGGGGAGTCAAACATCCGCAAGTGGCTGCTCGACAACGACCTCGTCGAGGCAATCATCGGCCTGCCGAAGGACATGTTCTACAACACCGGCATTTCCACCTATATCTGGGTCCTTACCAACCGAAAAGATGAGAACCGCAAGGGCCGCATGCAGCTCATCGACGGCCGCGAGATGTTCATCAAGCTCCGCAAGGGCCTCGGCTCCAAGCGAAACGAACTCTCCCCGAAGAACATTGAGACAATCGTCGGCCTGTACGCCGGATTCGAGGAGGGCGACCACTCGAAGATCTTCCGCAACGAAGACTTCCTCTACCGCACCATCACCGTCGAACGCCCACTCAAACTGAACTGGCACGCCACCCCTGAACGCATCGACACCGCCTTCGACACCAAGGCGATTCAGAAACTGAACGAGACGAATGCCGCAGCCCTCCGCGCCACCCTCGACCGGCTCGGCACCGACACGGTATGGAAGAACCGCACCGAGTTCCAGAAGGCGCTGAAGGATGCCGCGAAAGCCGAAGGCCTCGCCCTCCCCGCGCCGCTGCTCAAGACCGTGACCGCCGAGCTCGGCGAGCAGGACGACACCGCCGACACCTGCATTGACGCCAAGCGCAACCCTGAACCGGATGCCTCGCTCCGTGACACCGAGAACGTCCCATGGGGTGAGGATGTTGACGCCTACCTCGCCCGCGAAGTCCTCCCCTACGCGCCTGATGCGTGGGTGGACCACTCCAAGACCAGAGAAGGCGCGGAGATCCCGTTCACTCGCCACTTCTACCAGTACATCCCGCCCCGTCCACTCGAGGAGATCGACCGCGACCTCGACGCGGTCATGGACGACCTCCGGGCGATGCTCACGGCGGTCGAGGCATGACAAGAGATCTCCGTGACTCCGGAGTGGGGTGGCTCGGGGACACTCCGGCGGGCTGGTCCGTTGTCCCAGCACGCGCGCTGTTCGGCGAACGCAAACAGAGGAGCTCGGCAACCGACGTGCACCTGACGCCGTCCCAGAAGTACGGCGTGTTGCCTCAGGCCGAGTACATGGAGATCACAGGCAACAAGGTCGTACTTAACCTGTCCGGCGCCGACAACATGCGTCACGTCGAGGCGGGCGACTACGTCAGCCATCTTCGGAGCTTTCAAGGTGGACTCGAGTTCGCTGGCATTCCGGGCAAGGTGAGTGCGGCGTACACGGTGTTGAAGCCGAAGGTGGCGCTCGAACCTCGATTCTTCAAGTACCTGTTCAAGTGCGACCTTTATGTCCAGGCTCTCCGGACCACGACCGATCAACTGCGCGACGGGCAGTCGATCCGTTACGGACAGTTCGCCCTGATCCCCTTGCCGCACCCGTCGGTGGAGGAGCAGCGGGCGATTGCGGACTACCTGGATCAGGAGACAGCGCAGATCGACGCGTTCATCGCGAAGAACGAGGAACTCATCACCCTCCTCACCGAACGCCGCGCCGCGGTCATTGCACACGCGGTCACTCGCGGCGTTGACGCCGGGGCCGCGCTCAAGGCGAGTGACGTGGAGTGGCTGGGAGACGTCCCAAGTCACTGGTCGGTTCAGCGGTTGGCCTCCACAGTGGCCCGCGCGCGGAACGGCGTATGGGGCACCGATCCGGAAGGCGGTGAAGACGATCTGCGCTGTGTGCGCGTGGCCGACTTCGATCGGCCAACGCAACGCATCCACGATGAAGCGCACACGCTTCGAAAGCTGACGGCATCCGAGCGCGCTGGCCGCGTGCTGCGAAACGGTGATCTGCTGCTCGAAAAGTCAGGCGGGGGTGAGAAGTCTCCGGTCGGGTTCGTGGTTCTCTACGACCGTGACGAGCCGGCGGTTTGCTCCAACTTTGTCGCTCGAGTGGAGTTGCGCGAGGGGATGGAACCGAAATTTTGGACCTATGTGCACGGCGCGATATATCGGCTGCGCATCACGGAGAAGTCCCTCAAGCAGTCGACGGGAATTCAGAACCTCGACCAGTCCGCGTACTTCAACGAATACGTCGCCGTCCCGCCCTACGTTGAACAGTGCGTGATTGCCGAGCATCTTGAGCGACGAACTGCGGGGATTGACGCCGCGGTAAGTACAGCGCGACGAGGGGTCACGTTGGCTCGTGAGCGTCGTGCCGCGCTGATTTCGGCGGCGGTGACGGGCAAGATCGACGTGGGGGTGGCTGCATGAGCGGCGTTGCGGGGGCACATCTGGAGTCGGTGCTGGAGAACGAGATCGCTGAGCACCTTGCCGCGAACGGGTGGCTGTACTCACCGACCGACGCTGGGTACGACCGTGAGATCGCCCTATTCCCCGAGGACGTGCTCGGGTGGTTGGAGGATTCGCAGCCGACCGAGTTCGCGAAGGTCGTCCGCCCCGTTGACACCGACGCGGAGCGGAAGGCGGCGGGCGAAAGCATCCTGAATCGCCTGGCAAAGTCGCTGGATCTGGATCCGTTGAAGAACGGTGGGACGATCCGGATTCTGCATGAGGGTTTCTCGATGGTGCCGCTCCATGGGGGTGCGGTGACCTTCCGGTTGGCGCAGTTCCGGCCGGCGACCACTCAGAACCCGGACACACTTGAGGCGTACGCGAAGATGCGGGTGCGGGTGATGCGTCAGGTGCATTACTCGGTGAAGCATCCGAACAAGGCGTTGGATTTGGTGCTATTCGTGAACGGCATCCCGGTCGCGACGGTCGAGTTGAAGACGGACTTCACGCAGTCGATCGGGAACGCGGTGAACCAGTACCGGTTCGACCGGTCGCCGGCGGGTGAGCCGTTGTTCGGGTTCGCGAAGCGGTCGCTCGTGCACTTCGTGGTGTCGAACTCCGAGGTGCGGATGACGACGAAGCTCGCCGGTGCCGCTACTAGGTTCCTGCCGTTCAACAAGGGAGCCGATGAGGGCGCGGGGAACCCGCCGAACCCGAACGGGTCGGCATCCTCGTACTTCTGGGAGGAGATCCTGCAGCGCGACACATGGTTGCAGCTGCTGGGTTCGTTCGTGCACCTGCAGGTCGAGGTCGATATCGACCCAGACACAGGGAAGAAGACGAAGACGGAGAAGGTGCTGTTCCCGCGGTACCACCAGTGGCGAGCCGTCACCCGACTGGTCGAGACGGCACGGGCAGAGGAGCCGGGGAACCGCTACCTGGTGCAGCATTCGGCGGGGTCGGGGAAGACGAACTCGATCTCCTGGCTCGCACACCGCCTCTCCCAGCTTCACGACGAGCAGAACGTGCGAGTGTTCGACACGGTCGTGGTCGTCACAGACCGTACGGTGCTGGACAAGCAGCTGCAGGACGCGATCGGCCAGTTCGAGAAGCAGGCCGGGGTGGTGCAGTCGATCACGAAGGATGCGGGTGAGTCGAAGTCGAAGCAACTCGCGGCGGCGCTGAGCGGTGGCAAGAACATCGTGATCGTGACAATTCAGTCCTTCGAGGCGCTGATCACCGCTATCCGGACCATGCCCGAGTTGACGGGGCGCCGATTCGCGGTGGTCGCGGACGAGGCCCACTCCTCGCAGACGGGGTCCACCGCGGGCGCGTTGACCAAGGTGCTGTCCCCGGACGAACAGGCCGCGATCGCTGAAGGCGCCCCGATCAACTCGGAGGCATACCTGCAGTGGGCAATGGAGGTCACCGCGGCTGCCCCGAACATCTCCTACTTCGCGTTCACCGCCACCCCGAAAGCGAAGACCCTCGAACTGTTCGGACGGGTACCGGATGGTGCAGGGCCGGATGCGACTCCGGAGCCGTTCGACCTGTATTCGATGCAGCAGGCGATCGAGGAGGGGTTCATCCTCGACGTGCTGCAGAACTACACCCCCTACAAGGTGGCGTGGAAGCTGCAGCACCCGGGTGCGGACTATGACGCACACGGTGAAGTCGACGAGTCAACCGCTGTGAAGGCACTCGTGCAGTACGTGCGGTTGCACTCGACGAATATCAGCCAGAAGGCAAAGATCGTCGTCGACCACTTCTCCGCCTACGCGAAGCCGTTGCTCGACGGCAAGGCGAAAGCGATGGTCGTCACCGGGTCGCGTAAGGAGGCGGTGCGGTGGAAGAAGTACCTCGATGCCTACATCACGGATGCAGGTGTGCAGGGTGTCCGGTCGTTGGTGGCGTTCTCGGGCACGGTCGACGACCCTGACGACGTGGGTGACGGGCTGACGGAGAAGACGCAGAACCCTGGCCTGCACTCCTCGGACCTCGCGGAGGCATTTAAGCCGTCGACGTTCAACGTGATGATCGTCGCGGAAAAGTTCCAGACTGGGTTCGACCAGCCGCGCCTCGTTGCCATGTACGTGGACAAGAAGCTCGGCGGCGTTCAGGCCGTGCAGACTCTGTCGCGGCTGAACCGCACCTATCCGGGCAAGGACAAGACCTTCGTTCTCGACTTCGTCAACGAGCCCCTCGACGTGCTCGATGCGTTCAAGGACTACTACCGCAAGGCGGAGCTGACCGCGCTCACCGACCCGAACCTCATCTACGACCTCGTCACGAAGCTCGATGCGTCGGGGATCTACACGATGAGCGAAGTGGAGCAGGCGTTCGGCGCAGCCCTCGCCGGTGGGGCGAACGCGAACTCGAAGGTGTCGGCGGCAACCGCGCCGGCGGTGGACCGGTTCCAGAAGCGATGGTTCAACGCGGTCACCGATGCCGATAAGGACGAGCAGGACGAGCTGAGGCTGTTCAAGGCGGACGCTGGCCAGTTCGTGAAGTTCTACGACTTCATCTCGCAGTCTCGCAACCTCGAAGACACCGACCTACCGCGTCGGCACTACTTCTTCCGCCGGATCCTTCCGCAGCTATCGACCGCGACCTACGAGGAGCCGGTCGACATCTCCCAGGTGCAGCTCGTCGGGTACAAGATCACCCCAGGCGAAGCCGTGAAGCTCAACCTGGAGAAGGGGCCAGGTCTGGACCCGATCACCGCGATCGGTTCGGGGGCGATCCACGAGAAGCATCGCAGCGCTCTAGAAGAGATCATCGAGAAGCTCAACGAACGCCTCGGTGACAAGTACGGCGTCGGTGTCATTGACATCACGATGAACCACATCGTTGGCAAGCTCGCGCTCGATTACGACCTTGCGCGGCAGGCCGAAGTGAACACCCCTCAGCAATTCGCCGAGTCGCCGGCCTTGCCCAAGGCATTCACGAAGGCTGTGGTGGAGGTGCGTGAGGAGACGCCTGCCTTCATCGACGATCTGCTTGGCGACGGCGGGTTGTTTGCGGAGCTTGGGAAGGCGCTTCCGGCGATGCTTTACGACTACTTGAAAGGGAAGGGCGCACACCAAGGCTAATTCGAGGACGCCTGCGGTTGCCTCGGCGGGTGCGCCGGTTTCTGAATCAGATCCGGTGCTGGGGCGTCCTCGGGATTGTTGATCGACCTGACGCCGATCGCGACGAATCGACGGCCCGCAACAGTCTGAGTGTTCCCTCCAGCATTTCGAATGTCGAGTCAGGCAGGGGGTCTTGCGAGAAGTGCATCAAGCTGTTCCGAACCTCGGCGATACCCTCGACTAGGGAGCGCAGCCTCTCTCGCGTGATCCCGGCCCATCCGAGCTTCTCCCAGTTTTCGTCGTCGTCGAAGACATGGGGATAGGCGCCCAAGGTCAGGCGGTCGATGGTTTTGCAGCGAGCCGGCGACCGTTCGATGTCGGCATCCGTGAGCCGGCGCTTCACCGCGCGACGCATTCGCAATTCGATTTCCTCGATCATGACAAGAGGTCGGCGGTCGCGGCCGAACTCGGCGGTCAGATCGGCGACCGTGACGATGCCGCCAATCTCGTTTGCATCACCGCGCACGAAAACGTACCCGCTCGACTCGATTTGAGACACGACATCCAACACATTCGCGTACGGCGCGACAGTCGGGGGAGATGTCGTCATCGCTTCCGCGACGATGGTGGGGTTGCCGTGCATATGTGCGATCGCGATGGACTCCCAGGTGATGACACCCGCGAGTCCTCCAGCTTCTACGACGGCGAGCTGAGAGAAGTTACCTTCAAGTATGGCCGTCCTTGCATCAGAGATCAGGTCGTCTCGGGAGACCGATACCGGTGCACGGCGAGCAGAAGGGATCTGATGGACGCGATATCCCACTGCATGCTCGCTGTCGGATAGAGGAGGAGCCTGCTCAAAAGCATCCGTCTGCGGATGGCCTTGCAGCGGGGTGATGACAATTTGCTCGTCAATTTCGGCATCGGAGATTGGGGGGACAGACGTGAGCCCCGAGGCCCGCAGCAGCTCGTCTATCGACGCGACTGATTGCGCCGTCCGCCGGTCGACCTCGGCGATGTCAAGCAGCTCCCGCACCGTCATGGGCGTCGGAGTATTCCGCGAGAGGTCCTCGATGCGACTCGGGAGCGGGCTCCCCTCGCGCGCAGGGCCGGGGTCTGGCTCGCCCGCCTGCACCGCCATCAGCCGTTCGACCGAGCCAAAGCGAGATAGCTCGCAAACAGTGAGGAGCGACTTGAGGGATGCGCGCAGATCGTGTTTCAGGCTGCTGCGCTCGACATCCGACCGCTGCCATTCCACGCCGCGGAAGTGCTCGCTCTCTTCAGCGTCGAAGCCGTAGTCCGAGCCGATCGTGCCAATTGCGAAGGTGCCGTCGGACTTGAGCGGCATCACCATGATGTCCCCGACGCGCATCTCATTGACGAAGCGATCGAGCTGCCCGGTCCAGTTTCCAATTAGGTAGTTCGACTCACCGGGATGCGCCGCGCTCAGTGCATCTCGAATTTCCTCCCGCGAGAATCCCGAGAGATCGCCTACCTCAGACCAGCCGATCAGCGCGCGTCCGTCACGCAACGCATCTTGTTCGCGTTCCCCATGCCGCCCGCCCCGCACCATCCATGCACGCACATCGCCATTGTGGGCGCACGTCGGCTCTCACGGCAACCGCTTTGGCGGCGACTGACTAGTAACCCACAGTTCACTGGTCGATGCGGTCGCGGTCCGAGACCAGCGTTCGGGCCTTGGAGTTTTCCCTATGCCAGGTTCGGGGTGAGACGGCCGCAGCCTGTCCGTCGGACGCGCCTCCATTAGCCTGACCCAACGTCGAGAGGAGACCGCCGTGACCCAACCCCTCCGCTGTGGCATCAATGCCTCGCTCGACGCGTGCGTCCACTATGGGGCGGGCCCGCCGCACTTGTCGGGCGCACACTCGGTGCGCACATCGCGCACCCCGCAAACACCGATGGCTGATGATCGCGTCGCCACATCCTGAAGTCCGCGGGCGATGGGTCGGACGCCGCCGATGCAGGATCGCACGCGGCGCGGAGACCGACGATTGGCGAATGCTGCAAATGTGCTCGAAACGAGGAGGCTACCCTTGCAGGATGCATCCGCGTGAACAGCTTGCAATCAACTCAATCCTCAACGCAGTGGCCTCTCTCGACCAGGACGCCGACCCGAGCATCAACCAGCGCAACTTCGATGCGGCGATTCAACCCGCCGTCGCGGATATGGTCTCGAACGACGAGTTCAACCCGGCTTACTTCGTCATGGGCTCGACTTCGATCATCCGAGAATTAGTCGAAGCAATCGCTCGGGAGCAAAACAGCTCGAATCGTGATGTAGCCGAGGTGCTCGCGATGAGCACCTTCGGGTTCAAGCTGTCGCGCTAACGGCTTCAATTTCTGTCCAACGCCCACACCGTGGCGTTCATCCTCAGTCCGTCGCGCCGCCATGTTCTTTCTCCATGTCGTTCAGCATGGTCCTGACGGTGCCGTTCGCGCGGCCATGCGCCTGCACGAGACTGCGCGGATTGATGGGGTTTCCTCGACTCGAGGTTCTGCACGGCGGCAGTAGCTGCGTCGGGCATGCCACCCTGGGTAGGCCTCATGGTCAGGTCGTCGAGCGTCCGCGCTGGTGTCGTGATCAGTGCCTGCGCGAGTTCTATGCGCTCGAACAATGCGTCGAGCCGGTCTAGGTCACGGGGGATAGGTCGAACTTCTCCGCCAAAGTCCAGGTGCACGGGGGCCGGCCGGCGACGGGTATCGCAACGGTCGTCACCCCGGTTGCTCGCGGAACCGCTGTCAAGTGTCGCGCCGCACCGGGCGCCACGAGAATGGCATTGTGGTTGCCGAAGCGGACGGTCGCCACGGCAAGGCCGGCCACCTCGATAGTCGGCCGCCATCCACGGGCATAGCGTCCGGTGGCGCCGTGTGGGCGCCTTGCGCAAGCCGTAAAAGTTCGCCGGCCTCGACCAGTCGGTTCATAGTGCGGCGCGGATGGGTCAGAGGCCTCTCAAGATCCTGAAGCCCTATCGGACGAAGCAGGGCGCGTTCGATCCTGCGCAGCATGTCAACGTCTCGAACTGTTCAGATCACCTCGTTCGTGAGAATACTGTGACACTCAGTGTCATGTCAGTCTCAGTAATTCCGCCCCCGGGCGCGGCCGGGGCAGGGGGCGGGGGCGGAGCCGACAGGAGTCAATAGCGGCCGGCCCGGTGGCGTTGCGGTTGGCCATCCCTGATCGTGGCTGTCAGCGCGCGGCTCGTGTAACAGCCCAGCCCGTTAAGAAGCCGAATAGCGGCTTGCCCTTCGGCGCGTCCGGTGGAGACGCTCAGCCGCGCACACTCACGCACACGGTGAGCGGACCCGACCCGATGGGCGGATCCGTCATCTCGTGACCTCAGCCACAAACCATTCCGTGTCACGTTGTCCTAACTGCCAGGCGAATAGTGCGGCCGTGGTGACGGTGGCGGCTTCCATCGCCGCGGCTCGGGTCGGTCCCGTGGTGCCAGGAGTCAGCCCGTGCACGCTCCATGCCGCTTCAGCGGCGGTGTACAACTCGTTGCTCTGTTGTAGAACCCAGTTCGCGATGGCAGGTGAATCCTCGGACAGTAGGGATTGCCCTCGAACGTAGTACGCGTTGTGACGGAAGCGGTCGAGAGCGGTAAGGCGAGGACGTGTGCCGACTTTCCCGCCTGCGACGTATGCCTCGACCGCATCGACATAAGCGATCACTGCCTCCGCATCGGCCTGGATCATGGAGGTGAGCTCGACAATTCCTTTTGCGCGCCGGTCGGCGGTACGGTGCCGATCGAGTTGAGCGATCTGGTCACTCACGTATCGGCCAGCGATCGCACCCGCTAACACAGCAGCCCCAAGCGGAATTAGGACGTCAACCGGGAACCAGTACCATTCGAGCACTCTCGAAACCTACGGTGTCTCCGGGGCATTTGAACGCCTTGACTTGCGAATCGAACCGAACTTCGACCGTTCATGCACCAGCGACGCCATGCGACCGCTCGTCTCCCGTCCAATGCTTGATGCTGCGGAGCATTGCACCGTGCACCGATGACATACCCCCAGCCTCCGCGCCGGTGCGTTGGTCAACCCGGGACGAAGGCGCGCAAATCCTGTGGCCCGACTGGGTCGGTGCTGGCATCACGACTTAATGTCAGCGATTGCACCGTTCGCCGCGATATAGATCGTCTGCGCGAGATGGGTTACCGCATCGAGACGACGATGGGCCCCCACGGGGGCTACCGCCTCGACGCGGGTGCGGAGACGCCGCCGCCGTTGTTCGATGATGACCAGGCGCTCGCCGTCGCGATCACGTTGCGGGCGGCGCCGGCGCTCGGTGCCGGCATTGGTGAGGCCGCGGTCCGGGCTCTCGCGACGATGCGTCAGGTGCTTCCGCCGCGGCTTCGGCATCGGCTCGACGCGGTCGAGGTGACGACGGTCGGGCGTCCCGGTGAGGCGCCGGTGGCGACAGTGTCGCTCGACATTCTGCTGACGCTGGCGCAGGCCGTGCGCGACCGGGTGACGCTCCGGTTCGATTACCTGCCGAGGGGCGAGGGCGACCCTCAGCCGCGCCGCGTCGAGCCGCACCACCTCGTCACCTCGCACGGCCGGTGGTACCTGCTCGGGTGGGATCTCGACCGCCACGACTGGCGACTCTTCGTCGCCGAGCGGGTCCGCCCGCGTGTGCCGCACGGCGCCCCCTTCGTGCCGCGGGCCGTGCCCGGGGGGGGGGGGGGGGGGGGGGGGGCCCCATCGTGGCGGG
>Ga0308171_1002306_pt1 | contig 20650 bp, 14 predicted proteins | sample PhyGR1_FD_202135 | JGI IMG/M metagenome (GOLD analysis project Ga0308171, IMG submission 202135) | Phyllosphere microbial communities from UC Gill Tract Community Farm, Albany, California, United States - DLSLSG.R1 | ecosystem: Host-associated > Plants > Phyllosphere > Unclassified | place: USA... | reverse complement strand
AGCCCGGAGGCCTACACGCAGATGAAGGCGGCGGTGATGGGCGTGGTGCAGGCGCACTTCCGCCCGGAGTTCATCAACCGCCTGGACGACATCGTCGTGTTCCATCCGCTGGACAAGGTGCAGATCAAGCAGATCGCCCGCATCCAGATGCAGGGCCTGGAAAAGCGCCTGGCCGAGCGCGGCCTGCGCATCGAGGTCAGCGATGCTGCCTTCCAGCTGCTGGGCAACGTCGGCTTCGATCCGGTCTACGGTGCGCGACCGCTCAAGCGTGCGATCCAGTCGCAGCTGGAGAATCCGCTGGCGCAGAAGATCCTGTCCGGTGAGTTCCTCAACGGCGATGTGATCCGGGTCGATGCGGCTGAGGGCAAGCTGATGTTCGTGAAGGGCTGAGTCCTGCACGCACCGGCGGCCTGATGACCGTTGGGCCTCACACCATGCATGTTTGGCATGAACCCCCGCTTCGGCGGGGGTTTTTTGTCCGGTATCGTCGGCATTCACCTGGAGACGATGCGATATGTCCGAACACGGCAGTCCAGAATCACAGTGGCGCGCAGAGACCCTCGCGGTGCATGGCGGCTACCGGCCTGACCCCACCACCCGTGCGGTGGCGGTGCCGATCTACCAGACCGTGGCCTATGCCTTCGATGACACCCAGCATGGCGCGGACCTGTTCGACCTGAAGGTGCCGGGCAACATCTACACCCGCATCATGAACCCGACCACCGATGTGCTGGAGCAGCGCATCGCCGCGCTCGAAGGTGGCATCGGTGCGCTCGCACTGGCCTCGGGCCAGGCCGCGATCACCTACGCGATCCAGACCATCGCCGAGGCCGGCGACAACATTGTCTCGGCCAGTGCGCTGTACGGCGGCACCTACAACCTGTTCGCGCACACGCTGCCGCAGTTCGGGATCGAAACCCGCTTTGCCGACTACCGCGACCCACAGGCGTTCGGCGCGCTGATCGATGACCGCACCAAGGCGGTGTTCGTCGAGTCCATCGGCAACCCGCGCGGCAACATCACCGACATCGAAGCGGTGGCGAAGATCGCACATGCGCATGGTGTGCCGCTGATCGTGGACAACACGGTGGCGACGCCGTACCTGCAGCGCTCGTTCGATTTCGGCGCGGACATCGTGGTGCATTCGCTGACCAAGTACCTCGGTGGGCATGGCACCAGCCTGGGCGGGGCGATCGTGGATTCCGGGCGCTTCCCCTGGGCGGAGCACAAGCAGCGCTTCCGCCGCTTGAACGAGCCGGACGTGAGCTACCACGGCGTGGTCTACACCGACGCACTCGGGCCGGCCGCCTACATCGGCCGCGCGCGGGTGGTACCGCTGCGCAATACCGGTGCGGCGATCTCACCGTTCAATTCCTTCCTGATCCTGCAGGGCATCGAAACGCTGGCGCTGCGGCTGGACCGGATCAACGCGAACACCCTGGCCGTGGCCAAGCATCTGCAGGGTCATGCGAAGGTCGCCTGGGTGAATTACGCCGCGTTGCCCGATCACCCCGAGCACGCGCTGGTGCAGAAGTACCTGCGCGGTCACGGCTCCGGCGTGCTGACCTTCGGGCTGCCGGGTGGGCGTGCGGCCGGTGCGCGTTTTCTGGACGCGCTGCAGTTGTTTACCCGGTTGGTGAACCTGGGCGATGCCAAATCACTGGCCACGCATCCGGCCTCGACCACGCACCGGCAGCTGGATGCCGCCGAGCTGGAGAAGGCCGGCGTCAGCGAAGACACGGTGCGCTTGTCGGTCGGCATCGAGCACATCGACGACCTGCTGGCGGATCTGGAGCAGGCGTTGGCCAAGGCGTAGCGGCAGGACCAAAACAGCCACGCATGGCGTGGCTCTACGCGCCGGGTTAGGATCCTCGGACGTCCCTGCAACTGCGCAAGATCGGCCACGCGGCGGGGTGAGGCACGGCGCACGCTGAGCGTCACCTGGAGAGGGAGAACGCCATGCGCCGCATCGCCCAGATCCGCCAGCGCCACGGTATCGATCGCGTCATCGCCCATCTGCAGGCATGCCTGCGCGCTGGTGATCCCTTGCCCGATCTGGAGGCACTGGCCGCGATCGCGCACCAATCGCCGTTCCACTTCCATCGCCTGTACCGCGCGCTGACCGGCGAAACGCCCGGGCGCACCGTGGCGCGCCTGCGCTTGCTGCAGGCGCTGACCCTGCTCGGGCAGGCCGGCAGCCGGGTGACCGAGGTCGCTTTGAACGTCGGCTATGAAAGCCCGCAGGCGCTGGCCCGTGCCTGTCGCCAGGCGCTGGCTGCCACACCCAGTGCCCTGCGCAAGGATGCCGGGCTGCGCAGCCACTGGCAGCAGCGGCTGTCACTGCCGGCCGGCGATCACGCGGACGCGACGGTACCCATGCAGGTCACGGTGACCACGCTGGAACCCTTCGATGTGGTAGCGCTGCGCACGCAAGGGGCCTTCGATGATCTGGATCAGGCCTTCGGCGAGATCTTCACCTGGGCAGCCGCGCAGGGCTGGGCCGAACAGCTGCAGCAGCTGATCGGCATCGCACGGACGGACCACCGCGATGCGCCGGGGCAGGAATGCGTATTCGATTGCGCAATGGGCTTCGGGCGCACGCTGCAGGCGCTACCGGCTCCGCTGCGTGCGTTGACGCTGGGCGGTGGCACGTATGCCGTGCTGCGCCATGTGGGCAGTTACGCGGGCCTGGAAGCGGCCACTGATGCCCTGCTACGCGACTGGCTGCCAGACAGTGGCCACGCACTGCGCGATGCGGAGCTGTATTACCACTACCTGGATGATCCGGAAGACGTGCCCGAGGCCATCCTCCGCGCGGACATCTGCGTGCCTGTCGCGTAGCGGCCCTCACACCACCGGAATGCTGTGCTGCTGCCCCATCGTGCGGTACGGCGGGGTGGACATCACCATCTCGGCCAGCGAGTAGGCCAGCTCGCGCTCGGCCATCACCGTGCCATCGGCGCCGTGGGCCAGCAGGTGCTTCACCTCGGCGTCGCTGTGCGCGCGCGCCAGCAGGGTCAGGCCGGGATTGAGCGCGCGCAGCTTGGCCAGCGTCTCGCCGGCTTCCAGCGGCTGCGGGATCGCCAGCACGGCGATCTTGGCGCGCTCGGGATGCGCTTCGGCCAGCACACGGTCCGAGGCCGCGCTGCCGCGGATGCCGGGCAGCCCGGCGGCGTGTGCTTCGGCGACGTGTTCGCGGTTGTCATCGATGATCATCACCGGCACGCCGCGATCGCGCAGTACCTGTGCCAGCGCGCTGCCAACGCGCCCGTAGCCGATCACGATGGCGTGGTCGTGCAGGTCCAGCGACGGGCCGGGCGGCAGGTCGGTTTCCACCGCGGCCGGCGCGGCTTCCTGGTTCTTCAGCAGCCAGCGGTCCAGCAGCCCGAACACCAGCGGGTTGAGCATGATCGAGATCAGCGCACCGGCCAGCACCAGCGCCTGCCCGGTCGGCGGCAGGATCTTCAGGGTCACGCCGAGGCCGGCGATGATGAAGGCGAATTCGCCGATCTGCGCCAGGCTGGCCGAGATCGTCAGCGCGGTGCCGGTCGGATGGCCGAAGGCGCGCACGATCACGAAGGCGGCGGCGGATTTGCCGAACATGATGATCGCAGCGGTGGCCAGCACCTGCCACGGGTGCTCGATCAGGATGTTGGGATTGAACAACATGCCCACCGAGACGAAGAACAGCACCGCGAACGCATCGCGCAGCGGCAGCGAATCGTTGGCGGCCTTGTGGCTGAGCTCGGATTCGTTGAGCAGCATGCCGGCGAAGAACGCGCCCAGCGCGAAGGAGACGCCGAACAGCATCGCCGAGCCGAACGCCACGCCCAGCGCGATCGCCAGCACGGCCAGGGTGAACAGCTCGCGCGAACCGGTGCCGGCGATGCGCTCCAGGATCCACGGGATCACGCGGCGGCCGACCACCAGCATCACCGCCACGAACAGGCCCAGCTGCACGAAGGTCCAGCCGATGCTGGCCAGCACGCTGCCGACGGTATGGGTCTCGTTGGCCGCCTCCGGCCCGAACACGCCGGCCAGGACCGGCATCATCACCAGGGCCAGCACGCAGGCCAGGTCTTCCACGATCAGCCAGCCGATGGCGATCTTGCCGCGCGTGGTTTCCAGCAGGCGGCGTTCTTCCATCGCGCGCAGCAGCACCACGGTACTGGCGGTGGCCAGCGAGAAACCGAACACCACGCCGTAGATCACCGGCCAGCCCATCAGGGCGGCCAGCCCCCAGCCGAGCAGGGTGGCGACCAGGATCTGCCCGATCGCACCCGGGATGGCGATCGCTTTGACCTCCATCAGGTCCTTGAGCGAGAAATGCAGGCCGACCCCGAACATCAGCAGCATCACGCCGATCTCGGCCAGCTGGTTGGCCAGCGCCTGGTCGGCGACGAAGCCGGGAGTGAACGGGCCTACACAGATACCTGCCACCAGATACCCGACCAGCGGAGACAAACGCAGCTTGTTGGCCAGTGCGCCAAAGATGAAGGCGAGCCCCAGGCCAACGGCAACGATGTTGATCAGGTCGGTGTCATGGTGCATCGGGGCTCGCAGAAATAGGGGATGTCCCGATTTTCACCGATGAAGGCACATCGGGCAAACCTGACACGCCCGTTGGCGGCGCTGTCCCCGTGGTCAGGTCCTGTGCTGTCCGGGACAGCCGGCCCCGACGACGACAACTGCGCGGAATCCCGGCGTTGGCGCATGAACGCAGATGCCCCGGCGGGCCGGGGCATCTGCTGTTCCATCGTGCCGACCGCCGGCCGGCAATCGGGCGAGGCGGTGTTTCAGGCGGTGCGCCGCCCGGCCGTGCTTACCACTTGTAGGTCACGCGGCCGTACACGTACGCACCGTTGAAGCCATACGGCGAGTAGTTGCTGTACGGCAGCATGCCCCAGGTGGAGTTCTGCAGGTCCACGGTGCGGTCCGGGTACTCGTCCAGCAGGTTGTCCGCGCCCAGGGTCAGGGTCCAGTTCTCGCTCGGCTTGTAGCTGGCCGAGGCGTCCAGCACCCAGGATGCGTCGTAGGTCTGGTCGCGCGCGGCAGTGGCCGAGTTGCGCACGGTGAACGAACCATAGCGGGTCGCGGCCAGGTTCAGCGACCAGTGGTCGTTGCTCCAGGTGCCGCTGAGGATGGTCTTGTCGCGCGGGTAGCTGTCTTCGATGCGGCCGATTTCATCGCGGCCGATCAGGCCCTGGGTGATGCCCAGGCTGGAGAACACGGCCGGCGAGGCGGTGAACTTCTTCACCTCGGTCTCGTTGTAGCTGTAGGCGGCGGTCAGTTCCAGCGTGCTGGCGCTGAAGGGAATGGTGTAGCTGGAGACCGCATCCACGCCGCGGGTGCGGGTGTCCACGCCGTTGGTGAAGTACGAGAACGCGGTGACCTGCGGCAGCCCCAGCTGGCCCAGCAGCGCGTTGGTGGCCGCGTTGGTGGTGATGTTGGAGGACAGCACGATGCGGTCGTCGATGTCGATCTGGTACGCATCCACGGTCAGGTACAGGCGGTCCACCGGCTGCAGCACCAGGCCCAGGCTGTAGGAGGTCGAGCTTTCGGCCTTCAGCGGGCTGGCGCCCAGCGCCTGCGCGGCGGCGCTGGTGGTCGGGAAGGTGCCGCGCTCGACGAACACGCCATTGACGATCGTGCTGGTCACGGCCTGGTAGCTCTGCTGGGCCAGCGACGGCGCGCGGAAGCCGCTGGAGGCGGTGGCGCGCAGGGCCACCTTGTCGGTGAACGCGTAGCGCGCCGAGAGCTTGCCGGAGAACTTGTCGCCGAAGTCGGAGTAATCCTCGTAACGGCCGGTGACGCCGGCGGAGAACTTGTCGGTCAGGTCCGCTTCCAGGCCCGCATAGACGGCGTAGTTGTCACGGTCGGCATCCACCGCATTGATCGGGGTGAACCCCCCGAAGCCCTGGGCACCGCTGCCGGTGTAGGAGTTCAGTTCACCGGCGGACTGCTCCCACTTTTCCTTGCGGTATTCGCCACCGAAGGACAGCGTGACCGGGTAGGCCAGGCCCCAGTCCAGGGTCTTGGTCACATCGGCGTTGACGATGTTCTGGGTGTACTCCAGCGCGCCATCGTAGAACGAGCGCGGGCTGTCCACGCCGAGCGCGTAGTTGATGCTGTTGCGGGTGTGGAACTCGATGTCGTTGTAGCCGTAGTTGTAGCTGACGTCCCAGTTCCAGCCGCTGTCGGTGCCGCCCTTGATGCCGGCGACCAGCGAGCGGTCCTTGGAGTACTGGTTGATCTCCGGCACGAAGCCGTCCGGGTAGGTCTGCGCCAGCAGCGCGCCCTGGTTGCTGTTGTTGCGCGAACGGTAGAACGCGAACGAGGTGATGTCGCGGTTGCTGGCGATCGCCGTGGCATAGCCGGAGACATGGTCGCTGAACTGGAAGCTGGCGTTGGCCGAGGCTGCCGTCGCATCCACCTGCGGATCGCCGACCACGAAGGTGGTCTGGCCGATATCCGGGAAGTTGCCGGTGTTCGGGGTGGTGCCCTGGTACGGGCCGGCGCGGTTGCTCTCGTCCTGCTGGGTGATCTGGCCGGCCACGTGCAGGCTGCCACGGCCCTCGGCGAAGCCGATGCCGGTGTCGCCGGAGAGCTGGTACTTGTTGCCGTCACCGGCCGAGTACTGGCCGGCATCCAGAGCCAGGCTGCCGCCGGCGGCCGAGCCCTTCAGCACGATGTTGACCACGCCGGCGATGGCGTCCGAGCCGTACTGGGCCGAGGCACCGTCGCGCAGCACTTCCACGCGCTCGATCGAGGCGATCGGGATGGCGTTGATGTCCACTGCCGAGGAGCCGCGGCCGATGCTGCCGTTGACGTTGATCTGCGCCGAGGTGTGGCGGCGCTTGCCGTTGACCAGCACCAGCACCTGGTCCGGGGACAGCCCGCGCAGCTGCGCCGGGCGGATGCCGCTGGTGCCATCGGTCAGGGCCGGGCGCGGGAAGTTCAGCGAGGGCAGGGCGCGCGACAGCGCGGTGGCCAGCTCGGTGGTACCGGTGGACTGCAGGGCTTCGGGGGTGATGATGTCGATCGGCGACTGCGACTCGGCGACCGTGCGGTCGGCCACGCGGGTGCCGGTGACGATGATGGTGTCCAGCGTATTCGCGGCGGTGGCGGGCGCGGGCTGCTGGGCGGCCGCGGCGAAGCTGGAGACACCGAGCGCGACGGCGACGGCGGCGGCGAGCGTACTGGTCTTGCGGTTCATCAGGATGTGGCTCCGGTATGGATGGTGCGGCACCGTGGCGACATCACGACTGCGGGGGAGCGGGTCTGCGAGGGCGGTGTTGCGGTGCGCAACACAGGAATTAACGACATATTCAGTGGATGTCAAATCAGGACGCATCTGGCAAAAAACGTTGCAGCAGCAACCATTTACGTCGTTCAGCCAGGCCCCGGGGAGGGGCCCGCGGACGCGCGGGCAGGCACCGTGGGAGAGAGGTACGCCACCTGCCGCGCATCGCGGGACACGTCAAGTATTCGTTAACGCTAGAATTACGTCGCAGGAAAGGTGCTCACCAGCACATTCCATTCCGTTATATGGACCCCCAAGATGATCTCCCTTCGTAACTTCGCCTTGCGCCGTGGCGAGCGGCTGCTGTTGTCCAACGTCGACCTGACCCTGCACGCGGGGTACCGCGTCGGCGTGGTCGGCCGCAATGGCGCCGGCAAGTCCAGCCTGTTCGCGGCCGTGAAGGGCGAACTGGAGGCCGACAAGGGCGACGTCGATCTGCCCGGCAAGATCCGCATCGCCAGCGTGGCCCAGGAAACCCCGTCGCTGCCCGATCCGGCGCTGCAGTTCGTGCTGGAGGGCGACACCGAGGTGGCCGCCGTGATGCGCGAAGAGGCCGCGGCCGCAGCGCGCGAGGACTGGGAAGCGGTTGCCACCGCGCACCAGCGGATGGCCGAGATCGGCGCCTACGACGCCGAGGCGCGCGCGGGCAAGCTGCTGCACGGCCTGGGCTTCCCGGCCGAAACCCACTCGCGCGCGGTGTCCTCGTTCTCCGGCGGCTGGCGTGTGCGCCTGAACCTGGCGCGCGCGCTGATGATGCCCAGCGACCTGCTGCTGCTCGACGAACCGACCAACCACCTGGATCTGGACGCCGTGTTCTGGCTGGAACAGTGGCTGCTCAAGTACCCGGGCACCCTGCTGCTGATCTCGCATGACCGCGAGTTCCTGGACAACGTGGCCACCCACACCCTGCACCTGCACGGGGGCGGCGCCAAGCTGTACGTTGGCGGCTATACCGATTTCGAGCGCCAGCGCGCCGAACAGCTGCGCCAGCAGCAGCTCGCCCACGAGAAGGAACAGGCCGAACGCGCGCATCTGCAGAGCTTCATCGACCGCTTCAAGGCGCAGGCCAGCAAGGCCGCGCAGGCGCAGAGCCGCATGAAGCGCCTGGCCAAGCTGGCCGGTACCGAAGCGGTGCGTGCCGAGCGCGAGTTCCGCATCGAGTTCGCGCCCCCGGCCAAGCTGCCGTTCTCGCTGATCCGCCTGAACCACGTCGAGGCCGGTTACGGCGCCGATGCGGTGATCCTGCACAACGTGGGCTTCGGCCTGGAAGCCGGCCAGCGCATCGGTCTGCTCGGCCCGAACGGCGCCGGCAAGACCACGCTGGTGAAAACCCTGGTGGGCGAACTGGACCCGATCAGTGGCGAGCGTGCCGCGCATCCGGACCTGCGCATCGGGTACTTCGCCCAGCACACGGTGGAGTCGCTGCACGAAGGGCAGTCACCGATGGAGCACTTCCGCGACCTCGCCCCGGACGCGCCGAACCAGTCCTTCCGCGATTTCCTGGGCAAGTGGAACTTCGCCGGCGACCGCGCCTTCGAACCGGTGGATGGGTTCTCCGGTGGCGAGCGCGCGCGCCTGGCGTTGGCGCTGATCGCCTACCAGCAGCCGAACGTGCTGCTGCTCGACGAACCGACCAACCATCTGGACTTGGAAATGCGCGAAGCGTTGGCCGAAGCGCTGGCGGACTTCGAAGGTGCGATCGTGATGGTCTCGCATGACCGCCATCTGATCGGGTTGGTCTGCGACACCTTCTGGCGCGTGGCCGATGGCGTGGTCGAGCCGTTCGACGGCGATCTGGATGCGTACGCGGCCTGGCTGCGTTCGCGTCCGGCGGCGCAGGGCACCAAGCACAAACTCGCCGCGGCCGCCCCGGAGCCGTTGCCGCCGACCCCGCCGATGCCGGCCAAGAAGCCGGTCAATCCGCACAAGCTGGCCGCCGCCGAAGCGAAGGTCGGCGAGCTGGAAGCGCTGCTGGCCGATCTGGACCGCCAGCTGGCCGATCCGTCCAACTACGCCGATGCAACGCGTATGGCGGTGCTCGGGCGCGACCGTGAGGCCACGGCTGCGTTGCTGAGCAAGGCGGAGCAGACGTGGATGGAGTTGCTCGACGCCTGATCACGGTGGGGATGCGGCACGCCGGTTGGGGCCGCATCCCGTGCAGATCCGGATGCGTTGCGCTCCGCGACTACACGCGCCACACGCGGCGTGGATCTACTGGGTTGCCAGCCATTCCCGGAACCGCCGCGCGGCATCGCTCTCGGCGCGCGAGCGCAGCCGCGTGAGCCAGTAGCGGCCCAGGTCCAGCGTCTGCGCGAACGGCTGGATCAGGCGCCCCTGGGCCAGGTCCTGCTCGAACATCTTCAACGGCAGCAGCGCCACGCCCGCCCCTGCGGCGGCGGCACTGGCCAGCGTCAGCGAGGAATCAAACACGGGCCCGCGCGCGTCCAGCTCCGGCGCGCCGGCCGCCTGCAGCCAGCGCGGCCATTCCTCGCTGCGGTAGGAGCGCAGCAGCGGCACGTTGGCCAGATCACGCGGCTGCCGCAGCGTGCGGGCCAGTGCCGGTGCGCACAGCGGCGCGAACGGGGCCTCCAGCACCGCATCGCTGATCTGCCCCTGCCAGTCGCCATCGCCGAACCGGATCGCCAGATCCAGCCCTTCGCCGGCCAGATCGATGCGGTTGTTGTGGGTCTGCAGGCGCAGCTCGATATCCGGGTGCCGGGCGTTGAACGCGTCCAGCCGCGGCAGCAGCCACCCGGTGGCGAACGTGCCCACCACACCCACGCTCAGCACCGCGCGGAAGTGCCCGCCGACGAACCGGTCCAGGCTCACCGCGATGCGGTCGAAGGCTTCGTTAAGCACCGGGTACAGGCGGGCGCCTTCGTCGGTGAGCGCCACCCCGCGCGGCAATCGGGTGAACAGCGACACCCCCAGCCGGTCCTCCAGCGCCCGGATCTGGTGGCTCAGTGCGGCCTGGCTGACGCACAGCTCCAGCGCGGCGCGGGTGAAGTTCTGGTGCCGGGCCGCGGCCTCGAACGCGCGCAGCGCAGTGAGCGGAAGCTGGGGACGGAGCATGGCAGAGCCGTGAGCGGGGGTGATGCATCATGGCATTCCCGGCCGGTGGGTGGCGCGCGGCCGGGCCGAATGCGACGCCATTTCCGGGGCTGACGTTCGCCCTGTGCGTTCAAGTCATTACTAAACTTGATGCCTCTCACTGAAAATGGTCGCTGGTCGCCTCCCTTCGAGACCCCAATACTCGGGTTTTCGCCACGGAGATTGCGCATGATCGCTCGACGACAATTCCTGCAATGGACCGGTGCCGCCGCCGCGTCGGCCCTGGCGGCGACCGCCTTCGCCAGATCGCCGGTGGCGTCGCCACCGCCTGCGGCGGCGGCCCAGGATTTCGCGGCACTGGAAGCGGCCAGCGGCGGCCGGCTCGGTGTGACGCTGCTCGACACCGCGACCGGCCGGCGCACCGGGCACCGCCAGGACGAGCGTTTCCCGATGTGCAGCACCTTCAAGTTCGTCCTGTGCGCCGCCGTCCTGCATCGCGCCGATCAGGGCACGCTGCCGCTGGATCGCCGCATCGCGGTGCGTGCGCAGGACATGCTGTCGCATGCGCCGGTGACCACCCGGCATATCGGCAAGGACATGACGGTGCGCGACCTGTGCCGCGCCACCATGATCACCAGCGACAATCCCGCCGCGAACCTGTTGCTGGGCGTGGTCGGCGGGCCGCCCGGCGTGACCGCGTTCCTGCGTGCGCAGGGCGATGCGGTGACCCGCAACGACCGGCTGGAGCCGGAGATGAACCGCTTTGCCGCAGGCGATCCGCGCGATACCACCAGCCCTGCGGCGATGGCCGCCAGCCTGCAGCGCTTCGTGCTCGGTGATGTGTTGAAACCGGCCGCGCGGCAGCAGCTGGCCGATTGGCTGATCGACAATGAAACCGGCGATGCCCGGCTGCGCGCGGGGCTGTCCAGGGCGTGGCGGGTGGGCGACAAGACCGGCAGCAATGGCCAGGACACCACCAACGACATCGCGATCCTGTGGCCTGTCGCGGGCGGCGCACCGTGGGTGCTGACCAGCTACCTGCAGGGCGCGACGGTGGATGATGCCGGGCGTAATGACGTGCTCCGGCAGGTCGCGGTGATCGCCGAGCGTCTGATGCAGGTGCGGTGATCCAAAGCGGGGCCGGCGGCCAGGCGCCACGCTGGCCATCGGCACCGCGCGCGCCAACCCGCGTGGCGTGGATCCACCGGCAGCGCCGGTAGACCCACGCCGTGGCGGTCAGGCGGCGCTGTCGGCGCCGGTGCCGCGCACCGCGTCCAGGAAGTCCCGGCCCCAGCGGTCGACATCGTAATACTCCACGCTGTCGAACAACTGGCGCATGCGCCCACTGGCTTCTTCGTCCGGCATGGACAGGGCCTGCAACAGGCCGGCGGTCAGATCGGCCGGGTCGTGCGGGTTGGTCAGCACCGCGCCCTTGAGCTCGGCGGCCGCACCGGCGAATTCGCTCAGTACCAGCACGCCGTTGCTGCCCTCGATGCCCTGGGTCGCCACGAACTCCTTGGAGACCAGGTTCAGGCCATCGCGCAGCGGAGTGATCCACATCACCTGGGCCGCCGCGTAATGCGCGACAACCTCCTCGAACGGCAGCGCCTGGGCGAAGAACCGCACCGGGGTCCAGTCCAGCCGCGAGAAGCGCCCGTTGATCCGTCCCACCGCCTGCTCGATCTGGTTCTGCAGCGTGCGGTAGATGGTCATCTCGCGGGCAGCCGGTACGCAGATCATCAGCAGGGTCACCTTGCCCTGTTTGTCCGGATGCTGTTCGAGCAGGCGCTCATACGCTTCCAGCTTGGCCAGCGTGCCCTTGGTGTAATCCAGCCGCTCCACGGACAGCACCAGCTTGCGCGCGCCGATCTCGCGGCGCAGCTTGAAGATGTCGTTGCGCACATCACCGCGTGCGAGCACATTGTGGATCCGGCGCAGGTCGGTGCCGACCGGGTGCGCGCCCAGGGCCACTTCGCGATCGCCCACGCGCAGCCGCGTGGTCATCGTGTCCAGGCCCACCGCGCAGCCGTAGGTGAGGAAGCGCGGCGCACAGCTTTCCCATGCCAGCCGTTCGGCCGGCATCGCACCGCGCACCACATCCACGAAGTTCTCCACCTGGCGCGGAATGTGGAAGCCGATGTAGTCGCAGCTGAGCAGGCTGCCGATGATCTCGCGGCGCCACGGCACCACGTTGAACACATCGGCCGAAGGGAAGTAGGTGTGGTGGAAGAAGGCGATCTTCAGGTCCGGCCGCAGCTCGCGCAGCGTGGCCGGCACCATCCACAGGTTGTAATCGTGGATCCACACGGTGGCGCCATGCGCCGCTTCGGCGGCGGTGGCCTCGGCGAACTTGCGGTTGACCTTCAGGAACACCTGCCAGTCGTCTTCGCGGAAGCGCGCGCGTTCCCAGAACACATGCAGCATCGGCCAGAACGCTTCCTTGGAGAAGCGCTTGTAGAAGATGTCCACCTCCTGCTTGCTCAGCGGCACGCGCGCGGCAGTCAGGGTGGGGTAGCGCTCGGCGTCCACGGCCATGTGGGTCTGGAACGGGCCGCGCTTGGGCTCATCGATCCCCCAGGCCACCCACGAGCCTTTCTGGCCGCCTTCGAAGAAGCTCAGCAGCGAGGGAATGATGCCGTTCGGCGAGCGCGGCGGGCGCTGCACCAGCACGCCGTCTTCGATGACTTCATCGAACGGCATGCGGTGGTAGACCATCACCAGGTCGGCGCCGTCGGCCCGCGCCTGCACCGGGGGGTACAGGAAGGCATCATCGGCGGCCAGCAGGCTGAAGTGTTCGATCGCTTCGAGAATGCCGCCACAGCCGGGCGCCTGCGCGTGGTAGGTGTGCTTGAGATCGGCGGTCGCAGCGGTCAGCGCCGGCTCGGAATCGCCCACGCACACGCCGCGGAACCCCGAGGTGTACATCGACAGATCGTTGAGGGTGTCGCCGGCCACCAGGATGCGGTCGCGCGGGAGTTCCAGCAGGCGCGCAAGCGCAGCCAGGGTGCGGCCCTTGTCGGTGTCCGGCGGCAGGATGTCCAGATAGCGGTCGGCCGAATACAGCACATCGCAGCCCAGCGCCTGTGCGGCCGCCTGGATCTGCGAGCGCAGCGGCGCCAGCGTCTGTGGATCGCAGAAATACGAGCAGCGGCGTTCCTGCGGCACATCCTGGCGCTGCAGTGCGGTGAACGGCCGCATCGCCGCGGCGACCGCCTGTTCACCGGGCCAGTGCGCATCGATCATCGATTGCAGGGGCTGCAGCGGCTGCAGGGTGTGGCCGTCGACGACCGTGGCACCGACATCGCAGACCACGTAATCGGGGCGCGGAATCGCCGGGTCGGAGAGCAGCGGCATGACCGCTTCAAGGCCGCGGCCGGTGATGAAGATCAGGCGGATACCGGGGTGCTGGTCGACCAGCCGGTAGAGCCGATGACGCGCGGCGGCATCGCCGGCGAGGAAGGTGCCATCCAGATCGGTGGCAAGGATCAGTTGCGGTGCCGGCGGGGCCGGCGGTGTACGGGTTGGAGTGAGGGAGGTCGGTGTCGAAACAGTCAATGCACTTCCTTATCGGAGTCGGAGGGGAAAGGGGTATCGGCCGCCGCCGGCGCTTCGGTATCGGTCTCGGGCATCAGCTCCAGCGCCGACGGCGTGGTGCGCAGCATCAGGCGGAACACCACCGGGTGCGTGCGCAGCCGCTGGAAGCTGAGCAGGCGGGCGGTGGTGAACAGCGCCAGCACGATCAGCACCACGGCGAAATACAGCGGCAGCGCCGGTGCGCCGAAGCGCTGCATCGCCGCGCCCGCCAGCGCAGGGCCAATGGCCGCGCCCACACCGTGGACCAGCAGCAGGCTGGAGCAGCCGGAGAGCAGATCCTCGCGCGGCAGGTAATCGAGCATGTGCGCCACTGCGAAGGGATACAGCGAGAACGCCAGGCCGCCATAGAGGAAGAACAGCCCGAACAGCACGTGGGTCTGCAGCTGGATCATCGGCAGCGAGGCGACCACCGCGATGGCGGCAGCGGCCACGCACAACGCGACCAGGCCGGTGCGGCGGTCATGGCCATCGCTGATGTGGCCCAGCGGCCACTGCAGCAGGGCCCCGCCGGCGATCGCGGTGAGCATGAACAGGGCCACCCCGTCGCCGTCCAGCCCGATCGCACCGGCATAGACCGGCAGCAGGCCCCAGAACGCACCCATGGCCAGGCCGGACAGGCCGGCGGCCACGGTGGCCACGGGCGCCATCGCATACAGGCGGACCAGCTTGAGCCGGGGCACGGAAGGCACTTCCGGCTGGCGCAGGCGGGTGGCGGTCACCGGCAGCATCGCCGCGCACACCAGGATCGCGGTGAACATGAACATCGACGTCGCACCGGCATCGCCCAGCATCAGCAGCACCTGGCCCAGTGCCAGCGCGGACAGGTTGACCACCATGTACAGCGAGAACGCGCGGCTGCGCAGCCTGGGATCGGGTTCGGCGTTGAGCCAGCTTTCGATCACCGTGTACAGGCCGACCAGCGCGATGCCGGTCACCACGCGCAGCAGTCCCCAGCCGACGGGATTGATCCACAGCGGATGCAGCAGCACCGCAATGGCGGCGAGGGCGGCAAAGAAGGCGAACGCACGGATATGTCCGATGCGGCCGATCAGCGAAGGGGCGAAGAAGGTCCCGAGGAAGAACCCGGCGAAATAGCCGGACATCACCAAGCCCAATGCACCGGCACCAAAGCCGGCTTCGCCACCGCGCACCGCCAGCAATGTCCCGAGCAATCCACTGCCGGTGAGGAGCAGTGCGACGCCAGTGAGCAGGGCGGTCAGCCGCAACATCCGTGCGACCTTCGTGGGGGGGAAGGCGAACGAGTCACGTGACCGACCATAACACAGGCCTGTTGAAGGTCCTGTTGGCGTCCCGTGCGCGCGTCATGTGCCTGGCGAGGGTGCGGGCGGGCGCGGTCCAGCACGTGGCGGACCGCAGCGGCATGCGTCCGCGCGGTGGCAGGCGCGGGTTTGCGCTGCCCGCCCACGCCCGTTAGGGTGGAGCCATGAACGTATTCAAAGCGCTTCCGCTGGCTGCCGCGCTGCTGGCCATCACCGCCTGTACCGGCGAACACGATCCGGCCGCCCATGACGTCTCCATGGCACCCTCCGATGCCTTCATGGCCGCGCTGGCGGCGCATTGTGGCAAGGCCTTCGAAGGTCGCATCGTGGCCGATGAACCACGCACCGATGCGCCCGATCCTTTCAAGGGCAAGCGCCTGGTAATGCATGTGCGTGGCTGCGAAGACCCGGGTCAGCAACTGCGCGTGCCGTTCCACGTCGGCGACGACCATTCACGGACCTGGGTAATCACGCGGACCGATCACGGCCTGCGCCTGAAGCACGATCACCGCCATGAAGACGGCAGCGCCGATGCGATCACGCTGTATGGCGGCGACAGCAAGCCGCCGGGCACCGCGCAGCGCCAGTCCTTCCCGGTGGATGCCGATTCGGTGGCGATGTTCCGCAAGGCGGACATGCTCGCGTCGGTGCAGAACACCTGGGCGATGGAAATCGAGCCGGACCAGCGTTTCCTCTACGAACTGACCCGGCCCGGCGGCCGCCGCTTCCAGGTCGAATTCGACCTCAGCAAGCCGGTCGCTCTGCCGCCGCCGCCGTGGGGCAGCGAGCCGCAGGCGCCGTAAAGCCGTAAAAAAGCCGACCAGGGGTCGGCTTTGAGTCGTGGGCCGAGGAGAGCCGGCCGTGGGCCGGCCCGCCGCTCAGCGTGCGCCGAAACGGGCGCGGCAGCCGCCGCTGACCCACAGGCTGCCGTTGTCGTAGCCCCAGTTGCGGCCTTCCACGCAGGCCGTGCCGGAGAGCTGCTGGAGCAGGGCAGGGCGGCCCTGGCGGGCTTCCCAGGCGCAGCTCTGGCGGCGCTTGTCGTTGCTGCTGCAGGTCACGCTGTAATTGCTGTTGCCGCCGTTGCCGTTGCCGTTGCCGCCGCCCCAGTTGCCGCGGGCCTCGGCGAATTCGCCGCGGCAGCCGCGGTTGACCCAGATCGCCCCGTTGCGCACGCCCCAGGTCTGGCCCTCGACGCAGGCCGAGCCCGAGATCTGGCGGACCAGGGTCGCATTGCGCCAGCGCGTCTCGCAGGTGCGCTCCCGGTTGTCCTGGCTTTCGCAGCGGATCGTGCCGCCGGTGGAGCCGCCGTTGCCACCGCCCCAGTTGCCGCCATTGCCGCGGCTTTCGACGAATTCCGCGCGGCAGCCGCCGCTGACCCAGACCGTGCCGTTGCGGGAGCCCCAGTTGCGGCCCTCGGTGCAGGTCGTGCCGGAGATCTGGCGCGACAGCCGCGCGCTGCACCAGCCGGTATTGCAGGAACGCTCGCGGTTGTCCTGGCTCTCACAGCGCACCGTGCCGGTGTTGCCGCCCCCGCCGCCGTTCCAGTTGCCCGGGCCGCCGCCGTTGCCGTTGCCGCCCAGCGAGGTGGCGATGTCCTGCTTGATCCGCGAGAACCCCCAGCCCGAGTTGACCTGGGCCAGGTAGAAGCGCAGCTGGTCATCGGGGATCCGGCGGCCGTTGGACTGCTCGGCGTATTCCTGGCTGATCACGCGGCTGCGGTCCGGAGAAGAAAGCTGGGACAGGTTTTCAGGCGCGTAGGCCCGGGTACCGATCTGGGCCTGTGCGGCCGGGGCAGCGCAGGCCAGGGCAGCGGCCAGACAGGCCACGGAGAGGCGACGGTTCATGGCGACAACCTCGTGCGGGTGATGGTGCGCGACTATAGGGACGGCGCAGGTTCAAAACGCGTGATGCCGGGCCTGGCCGGGGTGGCCCGGCCAGCGGGGGCGGGGCTGCGGGCGCCGGATTTGCCCCGGCCGGGCCCTCGGCCGCAGAATAACGGGCTTTCCGGCGCAGCTTGGTGCCGGCACTCTCCTGCGGAGCTTTACCCCCATGCGTACCCACTTCTGTGGCCTGGTCGACGAGACCCTGATTGGCCAAACCGTTACCCTCGCCGGCTGGACCGACGTTGCCCGCAACCAGGGTGGCGTGTGCTTCATCGATCTGCGCGATCATGAAGGCATCGTGCAGGTGACGGTGGAAGTCGACAACGCGGCCGTGTTCGCCGTGGCCGCCAGCCTGGGCTACGAGGACGTGCTGCAGGTCGAAGGCGTGGTGCGCGCGCGCCATGCGGCCAACGACAAGCTCCGCACCGGCAAGGTGGAAGTGATCGCCACGGCCATCACCGTCCTCAACAAGGCCGAGCCGCTGCCGTTCCACGCGCACGAGAACCCGGGCGAGGAAACCCGCCTGAAGTACCGCTACCTGGACCTGCGCCGCCCGGAAATGCAGCGCATGCAGCGCACCCGCATCAAGCTGGTGCAGGCACTGCGCCGCCACCTGGACGCCACCGGCTTCCAGGACATCGAAACCCCGATCCTGACCAAGGCCACCCCGGAAGGCGCCCGCGACTTCCTGGTGCCGGCGCGCATGCACCCGGGCGAGTTCTACGCCCTGCCGCAGAGCCCGCAGCTGTTCAAGCAGATCCTGATGGTGGCCGGCTTCGACCGCTACTACCAGATCGCGCGCTGCTTCCGCGATGAAGCCCTCCGTGCCGACCGCCAGCTCGAGTTCACCCAGCTGGACATGGAGTTCGCCTTCGTGCGCGAGCGCGACGTGCAGGACTTCGTGGAAAACATGATCCGCGCCATCTTCGCCGAAGTGGTGGATGTGGAGCTGGCCGCCAGCTTCCCGCGCATGACCTGGGCCGAGGCGATGCGTCGCTTCGGGTCGGACAAGCCGGACCTGCGCATCGCGCTGGAGCTGGTGGACGTGGCCGAGCTGGTCAAGACCAGTGAATTCCCGGTATTCACCGCCGCCGCCAACGACGCCGACGGCCGCGTGGCCGCGCTGCGCATCCCGGGCGGTGCCACGCTGAGCCGCAAGCAGATCGACGAATACGCCGCGCATGCCGCCAAGTACGGCGCCAAGGGCCTGGCCTACATCAAGATCAGCGACAGCGGCGAAGTCAGCTCGCCGATCGCCAAGTTCTTCAGCGAAGAGGCCTTCGCGGCGCTGGTGGCCCATGTGGGGGCCGGCAACGGCGACATCGTGTTCTTCGGCGCCGGCGGCTACAACAAGGTCTCCGATTTCATGGGCGCCCTGCGCCTGAAGGCCGGCAAGGACTTCAACCTGGTCGCCGACGGCTGGGCGCCGCTGTGGGTCACCGATTTCCCGATGTTCGAATACGACGACGAAGCCCAGCGCTACGTCGCCCTGCATCACCCCTTCACCGCCCCGGCGGTGGATGACATCGACGACCTGCGCGCCAATGCCCGGACCGCCGTGTCGCGCGGCTATGACATGGTGCTCAACGGCAACGAGATCGGCGGTGGCTCGATCCGTATCCACCGCTCGGACATGCAGAGCGCGGTGTTCGAACTGCTCGGAATCGGCGCCGAAGAGGCCGAGGGAAAGTTCGGCTTCCTGCTCGACGCGCTGCGTTTCGGCGCGCCGCCGCACGGTGGCATCGCCTTCGGCATCGACCGCATCGCCGCGCTGATGGCCGGTACCGAGTCCATCCGCGACGTCATCCCGTTCCCGAAGACCACCGGCGCGCAGTGCCTGATGACCGGCGCCCCGTCGCCGATCCCGGACGAGCAGCTGGCCGAAGTGCACGTCCAGGTGCGCCCGAAGGCCGCCAGGGAATAAGCCGCAGACCGCGCGGTGGCCGGGCAACCCGGTCACCGCGCGCACGCGCCGGGGCGCCGCAACGGGCAGGGGCCGCGATCACGCCGGCCTTCAGGTAAATTGGCCCCCTCACCGCTGCCGACGATGCCCCCGTGACCCCAGGCCGCTACACCATCCGCCGCGCGACCGCGGACGACGCCCAGACCCTGTCCACCCTGGCCACGCGCACCTTCGTGGAAACCTTCGGGCACCTGTACCCGCCCGAGGATCTGCAGGCCTTTCTGGATGAGGCGTACCCGGCCGCGCGCCAGCGCGTGATCCTGGAGCACCCCGAGTACGCGGTCTGGCTGCTGGAGCTGGACGGCGTTGCCGTGGGCCATGCCGCCGCCGGTCCCTGTGGTCTGCCGCATGCCGAGGTCCAGCCCGGCGATGGCGAGCTCAAGCGGCTGTACCTGATCAAGGAACAGCAGAGCTGCGGCTGGGGCAGCCGCCTGTTCGAAACCGCGCTGGCCTGGCTGGAACGCGATGGCCCGCGGACCCTGTGGCTGGGCGTGTGGTCGGAAAACTTCGGCGCCCAGCGCTTCTATGCCCGGTACGGCTTCAGCAAGGTCGGTACCTACGAGTTCCCGGTCGGCAAGGTGCTGGACCTGGAGTTCATCCTGCGCCGCCCCCCGACGGCGGCCTGAACGCGGCGCCCTCACGGCCCGCAGCGGCTTCACCTGCCGTTGGCCGGTCCCTACGTCTAATGACGCTGTTTCCCTCTGCAGGCGCCCAGCCCATCGGGCCAGGCTGACATCATGAATCCCCCCGTTTTACTGCTGCACGGCATCTGGAACGCACGCGCCTGGGTCGGCCCCCTGGCCTGGCGCCTGCGCGCCCGTGGCTTCGCCGTGCATACCTTTGGCTACTCAAGCGTGTTCGGTGGCCCCGACGTCGCGGTGCCGCAGCTGCTGGAGCGGCTCAAGGGCAGCGGCCCGGTCTCCCTGGTCGGGCACAGCCTGGGCGGGCTGGTCGCGCTGGAGGCCCTGCGGCGCGCGCCGGAGTTGCCGGTGGCGCGGGTGGTGTGCCTGGGTTCGCCGCTGCGCGGCAGCGTGACCGCGCGCTCCCTGAGCGACCACGGCTGGTCGCTGGCGCTCGGGCGCAGCTCGGAACTGTTGCTGGATGGCCTGCCCGCCTGGGAGGGCAGCGCGCAGGTGGGGCTGATCGCAGGCTCCGTGCCCCATGGGCTGGGCAGCCTGCTGGGCGCCTGTGGCGAGGCCTCCGATGGCACGGTGGCGTTGGATGAAACCCAATTGCCGGGCCTGGCCGACCACTGCGTGATCCCGGCCAGCCACAGCGGGCTGGTGTTCTCGCCCGATGCCGCGCGGCAGACGGCCGCCTTCCTGCGCGATGGGCGGTTCCGGCGTGACGACGCGGCCCACGCCGCCTGAGCGGGCCCGGCACTGACACGGGCAGGCCGGCGGATCAGGTAGAATTCGCGCCCTGTTCCTGACAGAAGCACGAGAGTCACCATGGGTAGAGGCCCCTCCATCGAGAACCGCAAAAACGCGTCTGACGCGAAGCGCGGCAAGATTTTCACCAAGATCATCCGCGAGATCGGCGTTGCCGCGCGCGGCGGTGGAGGCGACCCCAACAA
>Ga0308171_1002300_pt1 | contig 20722 bp, 20 predicted proteins | sample PhyGR1_FD_202135 | JGI IMG/M metagenome (GOLD analysis project Ga0308171, IMG submission 202135) | Phyllosphere microbial communities from UC Gill Tract Community Farm, Albany, California, United States - DLSLSG.R1 | ecosystem: Host-associated > Plants > Phyllosphere > Unclassified | place: USA... | reverse complement strand
TTGACACGGAAGCGCGCCAGCGAGGGAATCTCGAACGAGAAATCGACCTCGAGGAACTCTTCGTAATCGCGACGCTGCTTGTCCGACATGATGTCGTAGACAAGCGCATGCACCTGTTTGTGGTCCAGCGCCGGGATGTTGATGCGGCGGACGTCACCATCCACGCGGATCATCGGCGGCAGGCCTGCGGACAGGTGCAGGTCGGATGCTTTGTTTTTTACGGAAAACGCCAACAGCTCGGCGATATCCATGAGCGGCTACTCCCCAATAACGGCTTCGACTGGAAGGATCTTTCCCCGGGCGGCAGTATAGCCTCCTGAATGAACCGAGCGCGTTACGTGGCCACTCCCCTGCCCCAGATCCTGAGCAACCTGCACAACGCCGCCGCTGCCGCCGGGCGGCCACCGCCGCGCCTGCTGGCGGTGTCCAAGACCCAGCCGGCCGAGGCCGTGGCTGCGCTTGCCGCGCAGGGCCAGACCGCGTTCGGCGAAAACTACGTGCAGGAGGCGCTGGCCAAGATGCAGGAACTGCAGCCGCTGGGCCTGGAATGGCATCTGATCGGCCACCTGCAGTCGAACAAGGCCGAACCGGTGGCCACGCACTTCGACTGGGTTCAGAGCGTGGACCGGCCCAAGCTGGTCGCCGCGCTGGCCCGCTACCGCCCCGCTGAACGCGGCCCGCTGAACGTACTCATCCAGGTCAACATCGATGACGAGTCGAGCAAGCACGGCTGCGCGCCGGACGACGTGGACGCGCTGGCGGCAACCATCGCCGCCGAGCCGAACCTGCGCCTGCGCGGCCTGATGGCGATTCCTGCGCCGTGGCCCGACGCCGAGCGCCGGCGCGACGCGTTCGTGCGCATGCGCACACTTTTCGAGGCGCTGGCTGCCGGTCATCCCCAGGTGGACACCCTGTCGATGGGCATGAGCAGCGACTACGCTGAAGCGATCGCCGAAGGTGCCACCCTGGTGCGCATCGGCACCGCCCTGTTCGGCGCGCGTCCGCGCCCGGCCTGATTCCAAGGAGATTCCCATGGCAGCTGATTCCATCACCTTCATCGGCGGCGGCAACATGGCCCGCAGCCTGATTGCCGGCCTGATCCGGCAGGGCGTGCCGGCCAGCCACATCCACGTGGCCGAGCCAGTGGCCGAACTGCGCGAAAAACTGGCTGCCGATTTCGGCGTGCAGACCCACGACAACGCGGCCGCTGCGGCGGCGCAGGGCAGCACGTGGCTGCTGGCGGTGAAACCGCAGGTGCTGCGCGAGGTCTGCCAGTCGCTGCAGGTGTTGGCGCAGGCACAGGAGCCGCTGGTGATCTCGATCGCCGCTGGCATCACCAGCCCGCAGCTGCAGCGCTGGTTGGGTGGCGCGCTGCCGGTGGTGCGCGCGATGCCCAACACCCCGGCCCTGCTCGGTGCCGGGGTCACCGGCCTGTATGCCACGCCAGCGGTGGATGCGCGGCAGCATGCGCAGGCCGAACGCGTGCTGGCCAGCGCGGGACGCACGGTGTGGATCGACGACGAAGCGCAGATGGATTCGGTCACCGCCGTATCCGGCAGTGGCCCGGCCTATGTGTTCCTGCTGGCCGAAGCAATGGAAGCGGCCGGCATCGCGCAGGGCCTGCCTGCAGACGCGGCGCGCACGCTGGTGGTGCAGACGCTGCTGGGTGCGTCGCGCATGCTGGATGAAGCCGGTGAAAGCCCGACCGAACTGCGGCGCCGGGTGACCTCACCCAACGGCACCACCCAGGCGGCGATCGAGAGCTTCCAGGCCGGCGGGTTTGAAGCGTTGGTGGAAAAGGCACTGCGTGCGGCGCAGGTGCGTGGGCAGGAATTGTCTGCGGCCAACGATTGAAACAGGTGTGCCGACCAACGGTCGGCACCCACCGCCATCCACGCGTGGCGTGGATCTACGTGCCCAGCCTGGCCATGACGAAATCAACGAAACACTGCAGCCGTGGTCGTGGGCGACGGTCGGGCAGGTAGATCAGGTGCATCGGCCGTGGCTCGGGCAGATGGTCGCGCAGCAGGGGCTTCAATCGTCCTGCTGCGATCTCACCGGCAAGCAGCGCGGTCGGCTGCAGCACCAGGCCCGCGCCCGCCACGGCCGCTTCGCGGAGCGCGTAGCCGTCATTGCTGGTCAACCGCGCTTCCCAATCAACCTGTTCGCCATTGGCCAGCTGCCAACCGTGACCGCCGCGCCAGGCCAGGTGGCTCAGGCAATCATGTCCTTCAAGATCGGCAGGCGTACGCGGCGTACCGCGGCGGCGCAGGTACGACGGTGATGCACACAGACTCATCGCATACGGCGGCAGCGGCCGCGCCACCAGTTCCTGCGACGGCAGCGGACCGACGCGGATGGCTGCATCGAAGCCATCCTCGATCAGGTCGATGCGGCGATTGCTCAGGTCCAGCTCGATGTTCAGCAGCGGCTGTGCCCGCAGCAGTTCGCTCAGCACGGGAGCCAGCACGCAGCTGCCCCAGGTGGTCGGCGCGCTGACCCGCAACAGCCCACGGGGCTGCACCTGCAGCCCGGCCACGTCCGCCTCGGCCTGCTGCACCTGTTCCAGCACCTGCCGGCAGCCGGCCAGATAGGCAGTGCCGGCTTCGGTCAGGCGTTGGCGACGGGTGTTCCGCTGCAGCAGCGCGGTGCCCAGGTGCGCTTCCAGCTGTTGGATGTACTTGCCGACCATCACCGCCGAGACCTGCAGCTGGCCGGCGGCGGCGGAAAAACTACCGTGCTCGGCCACGGCGGCGAAGGCCTGCATGCAGCGCAAGGTATCCATTACAAACCCATGGTTAGGAATATGCGAATCATACGCCGCTTACCAAACCCGCCTGTGACGGCGCAGACTGCGTCCATCCCCTCTCGCAAGGAACTGTCATGAAGATCCTTCTTGTCGGTGCCAGCGGCACCCTCGGCCAAGCGGTCGCCCGCCACCTTGGCCAGCAGCACGACGTCCTCGCTGCCGGCCGCCACAGCGGCAGCCTGCGCGTGGACCTCACCGACGACGCCAGCGTGCGCGAGCTGTTCGCGCAGACCGGCCCGGTCGATGCGGTGATCTCCACCACCGGCAAGCTGCATTTCGGCCCGTTGCAACAGATGACACCCGAACAGTTCAACGTCGGCCTGCAGGACAAGCTGCTCGGCCAGGTACGCCTTGCACTGGCCGCGCAGCACCATCTCAACGCTGGCGGCTCGATCACCCTGACCAGCGGCATCGTCAGCGCGCAGCCGATCCGCGATGGCGCCAACGCCACCACCGTCAACCATGCGCTGGAAGGTTTCGTGCGTGCGGCGGCGCTGGAGCTGCTGCCGCGCGGGCTGCGCATCAACGTGGTCAGCCCGAACGTGCTGGTGGAATCGATGGAAGCCTATGGTCCCTACTTCCCCGGCTTTGAAGCAGTAACCGCACAACGCGCGGCGCTGGCCTTCCAGCGCGCGGTGGAAGGCATCCAGAGCGGCGAGACCATCACCGTCTGGTAGCGAAAGGGGACGGAGGGGATTAAGTCGTTAGTGCCACAAACGACTTAATCCCCTCCGTCCCCTTTTTTCGTCAGCCCCAGCGCATCGGGCCGTCGCCGCGCTCGCCGAGCACGTCATCCGGGTTGGCCAGGCGGCAGCGCTTCAGTGACAGGCAACCGCAGCCGATGCAGCCGGTCAGCTCGTCGCGCAGCAGCTGCAACATGTGGATGCGTTCCTCCAGCTCCACCTGCCAGCGTGCTGACAGCTTGGCCCAGTCGGCCTTGGTCGGCGCCCGCCCCTGCGGCAGGCTCTCGAACGCACGTGCCACCGCTTCCAGCGGCATGCCCACGCGTTGCGCCACGCGGATCACCGCCAACCGGCGCAGTACGTCACGGGCGTAGCGGCGCTGGTTGCCGGACGTGCGCAGGCTGCTGATCAACCCCTTGCGCTCGTAGAAATGCAGCGCAGAGACGGCCACGCCGCTGCGTCGGGAGACATCGCCCACGCTCATGTCCTGTGCCAGCATCGATTGACCTCAACTTTGGTTGAGGTGGCATGCTGCTACCATCGCCGCCAGATGACAAGCGCGGCCTGTCCGCCCCGCAGGAACCCGATGCCCTTCCCCGCTGCCACGGCCGATCCGGTCGATTCCTCCATCCTGTCCGCGCGCTACCGCGCCACCACCCTGGGCATGGTCGCCCTGGTCTCCCTGCATGCCTTCGAGGCGCTGGCGGTAGCCGCAGCGATGCCGAGCGTGGCCGAGGCCCTGGACGGCCTGCGCCTGTATGCGTTGGCCTTCGGCGGCACCTTGGCCACCAGCGTGATCGGCATGACCCTGGCCGGCCGCTGGGCCGACCGCCACGGCCCCGCACGCCCGCTGTGGTGGGGCCTGGGCTGCTTCGTGCTGGGCCTGCTGCTGGCGGGCTTCGCCCTGCGCATGGGCATGCTGGTGGCCGGGCGCCTGCTGCAGGGCCTGGGCGCAGGCGCCATTTCGGTGTCGCTGTATGTGATGGTCGGCCGGACCTATCCCGAGCATCTGCGGCCGAAGGTCTTCGCCGCGTTCTCTGCCGGTTGGGTGGTGCCCTCGATGATCGGCCCGGCGCTGAGTGGTGTGATCGTGCAGCATCTTGGCTGGCGCTGGGTGTTCCTGGCGGTGCCGCTGCTGGCGATACCGGCGGGACTGCTGCTGCGACCGGCGCTGGCGCGCATGCAGGCTGCAGCCACGGATGTTGCCGATGATGGCCGCGGCAACATCGTGCGCTGGGCCAGCGGCGCCTCGCTGGCTGCCCTGCTGCTGTATCTGGGCGGGCAGCAACAGGGCGTACCGGCGCTGCTGTGCATCGGCGTGGCGATGCTGGCGCTGCTGTTCTGCGTGCATCGCCTGTTGCCCGCCGGCACCCTGCGCCTGCGCCGCGGCCTGCCCAGCGTGATTGCATTGCGTGGTGTGGCCGCGGCCGCGTTCTTCGCCTGCGAGGCCTACCTGCCCCTGCTGCTGCAGCGCGAGCGTGGGCTGTCGCCCAGTTGGGCCGGTGCCGTGCTGAGCCTGGGCGCGCTGGGCTGGTTCACCGGCTCTTGGCTGCAGGGTCACCAGCAGCGCGGCTGGTCGCGGCAGCAGCTGCTGCGCGTGGGCACCCCACTGATGAGCGTGGGCATTGCCGCGACGCTGGCGGTGCTGTTCACTGCAGTACCACTGCCGGTCGCCCTGGTCGGCTGGACGCTGACCGGCTTCGGCATGGGCATGATCTACGCCAGCCTGTCGGTGCTGACGTTGTCGCTGTCACCACCGCACGAGCAGGGCGCGAACACCTCGGCCCTGCAGTTGAGCGAAGCGCTGTCGGTGACCACCGCACTGGCGGTATCCGGCGCGCTGTTCGCCCTGTTCGTGGAAAGCGCCCCGCATACCGGCTACATCCTGTGCCTGGCCATCACCCTGGGCCTGGCGGTATTCGCCACAGTGATCGCACGACGGGTGTAGCCGCCGGGGAGAGCGGTAGTACTGGCTATGGCCTCGCCACCGCGCCCACTTCATCGATGTCCTGGTGCAGGATGCGGCGCACTTCCAGCACCGCCTGCGGCGTCTCCTGCACGCTGTGGCCGGAGATGATCACCTTCTCCGACAGCGCGCCCGGCAAGTGCGAACTCCAGTACGGCACCAGCCCATCGTCGGACTTTTCCACCGGCAGTTCCGGTTTGCGCTGGGCGATGATGGAGTGGTACTTCAGACCCGGCGTGATCGGCAGCTGCGCTGCGGCTTTCACGAACGGGTCGCTGGCCTTTAGGTTGTCGATGCTGTTGGGAATCTTCGGCTTGGCCGTGCCATCCTCCTGCTGCTCGGCCTGGGCCAGTGTCAGGAACACATCTTCGAACTTGCCGAGGATGGTCAGCGGCAGGCGCACCAGGCGGCCGATCAGGCGGCCGACCTTGTTGCCGGCGATGTCCGTGCCCTGGTGCGGGGCGGCGATGAAGATCGCACGCTCCACGTTCGGCTCGGCCTTGAAGTGCAGCAGCGGACCCAACTTGGACTGCACCCGCTTGAGGCGTTCACCCTTCAGGTTGTAGTTGGCCAGCAGATCGTTCCACAGCACATCGCCCGAATCGCTGACCAGCAGGCGCGCCAGCACGCCACCCATGCTGTGGCCGATGTAGACCATGTCCTTCGAGGCGCGCGTGCTGCCGTTGGGGTCGAAGTGCTGCAACGTGTCGTTGAACGCGTTGGCGATCTCATAGCGGTTCAGCGCGATCGGCGCATTGGTCGGGTAGTACACCTGCCACACCTGGAACTGCCGGCGCAGTTCGGGGTCCCCCATGATCTCGTTGGCCAGGTTCACCCACGCTTCCGGGCTGCTGCCCAGGCCATGCAGCATGAAGATGATCCGGCGGTTCGGGTCCCACGGCTGCATCAGGTAGATGTGCGGCTCGCCGATACCCTCGCTCATGCCGAACAGGGTACGCAGCGACTGCGTGGCGAATCCGCTCTGCGCCAGCCACAGACCATAGGCGGCGGTGAAGTTGCCCGCCAGCGGCACCTCTTCGCCATGCAGGGTAATGCGCTCGGTGGCCTCGGGCGAATAGCCATCCAGCAGCACCTGGCGGGTACGCATCACGTCTTCCAGCGTGTTGCCTTCAAAGCGCAGCAACGCCGTGACGTTGATCGAGGACATCTCGCTGCACTCGGGCACCGAATCGTCGTGCTGGTGGCGGCGCCCGCGGCGGACGCCCTCCTCTTGCTCGTCCTTGGTGGCCTGCGCCTGTGCCGTTTCGGCCTTGGCCCCTTCCGCGGCGACGGCAGGCACCACCAGCTTCGGCGGGTCCATCACCATCACCAGCTCGGCGCCGAAACCATCGCGGCGATAGGTGCTGCGCATGCCGACGAAGCTGACGGTGCCCGCCGGCACCAACTGCTTGGGGATGCTCTTCAGCGACAGCCGCTGGAAATCGGACGCCAGCGTCCAGCTGCCCGCCGACACCGGCTTGGTGTAGTCCTCGCCGGCCAGTGCTGCGGCACGGGCACGCGCGAACAACACCACGGCGGCCTTCTCGGCAGCGTAGTTGTAGTAATCGCGCACCTGCGTCTGCCGGTCCTCGAACGCGCGATCGGACGGCGAGCGCCCGCTGTAGAACAGATAGGCGTAGCCATAGCGCGCTGCCTCCAGCCATGCATCCAGCGCTGCATCGCTCATCGGCGGTTCGTTGGCCGCCTGCTTCTTCGGCGTCAGCGCCAGCGCCGCCTTCACCCACAGCTCGGACAGCGTCGACAAGCGCTGCTCGACGTTGAGGTCATCGGTCATCAACAGCGTGCTGCGGCAGACCAGGAAGTCCTTCTCGCACTGCGATTCGTCCAGCCCGGCCGCACTCAGCGTCTCGCGCGAGGCGGGGCTGAGCTTGCCGGTGTTGAGCACATCGGCGCGCTTGTTGACCAGGTAATCGCTGGACGCCACCTGCTTGACGGTGACCATCGCGCAGCCGCTGCCACCCAGCAGCAGGAAAGCAGCCAACAACGCCGTCAGCACGCGCTGCCAGCGGAACAGGATCATCGGGGTCATTGCTGCAGGTCCTGCTCGGTGCCGGGGATGCCCTGGCGGATCACGGTGGAGAAATCATCATCGGGGGCCATCTTCAGCGCGCGCTCGGTGATGCGGCCCTTGGCATGCAGTTCGGCGTACGGCACGCCAGGCGTGAGCGCGCCCACCTCCTGCGCGTACTCGGCCAGGTAGCCCGAGGCCAGCAACCGGTAGTCCAGCGGCAGGCGCGGGGCGATATGCCGCGCCAGGTCGAAGACAATCGTGGTGCAGTTGCTGGTCAGCGTATTGTAGAAGCCGGGCGCGGCATCAAGCTGGCGTGCCTGGTCGATGTAGGCAGCAAACAGGGTCTTGAGCTGGTTGCGGTCCATGCCGTGCAGGCGGTACAGGTAGACATCTTCGCCGCGCGCGTTGGTGCGGGTGCGGATGATGTCGATTTCTTCGGACGCGACCAGCGTCATCTCGAACTTGCGGAAGAAACCGCCCAGTGCCGAGAACGATTCACCACGCTCCTTGCGGATTTCCAGCGAGAACACCAGGTGCCGCCCGTCCTCGAATCCGAACGAGACCAGCGTGTGGGCGATCGCCGGGCCCATCCAGTAAGACAGCACCAGATCGGCCGAACGCAGCTGGTCCAGGTCGTAGCTGCGGCGCACCCAGCGCGCGTCGTAGTCGGTCTCGGTGCGCCAGGTGAAATCGCGCACGTTGTCCAGCACCACGTGACGGCCATCGAAGGATTCCACGTGCAGGCGCTGCGCCACGTCATCGGCCCAGTCGCGGTCCTGGCGCGGGGTCAGCAGCAGCCACCACAGCCCCGCCAGCGCCAGAGCGCCGACAAAGGCCGCCCACAGCCGGCGCGTGCCACGGCCGCGCGCCACCTGCCAAGCCGCCCAGGCGGCGGCCAGCAACCACAGCATCGCCGCGGTGACGCCCAGCCAGCCCGGCCCGGGCATCTGGTAGGTCAGCAGACCGGCCACCCACAGCGCCAGCAGCACCATCACACATCCTGTCATCCATCGTCCTGCGGCTTTCACTGGCATCCTGTCGGGGTCCCGGGGCGGCATAGTTAGCCACAAGCCGCCTCACAGCGACATCTACGACGGTTCAGGCTGGCACCGGCGGGCGCATACTGGCGTCCACCAAGGGCATACAGGGAGCGAGGATGGGCATTACCACCGTTGCCGGCGTCGCCGTGCAGGCGCAGCACCGGGCCAGCTGTCATTGCGGCGCCGTCGAGCTGCTGCTGGACCTGCCCGAGGGCATCGTCGACCCGCGCCGCTGCGACTGTTCGATGTGCCGACGCCGCGGCGCCATCGCCGCCAGCGTGGCCGGAGACGGGCTGCATATCGTGCGCGGCCAGGCCCATCTGCGCCTGTACCAGTTCAACACGCACGTGGCCGAACACTACTTCTGCGACGTCTGTGGCATCTACACGCACCACCGCCGCCGCTCCAATCCGGACCAGTACGGCTACAACGTGGCCTGCCTGGAAGGCATCGATCCGTTCGCGCTGGGAACCGTTCCGGTCAGCGACGGGGTGAACCACCCCTCTGATCGCACCGGCTAGTGGCGGCTGCGCCGAAGCGGCGTCGCGATCTTCTGCCACGGGGCCATGCTGGCCCGGCCGACGCGCAACGGACGCTTCAACGGCGTTCGACGCGCGGGCATGCCCGCTGCAGGCGGCAGCGTTTCGACGGGCAGCGCAGGGCGCGGGGGCCAGAGTCGGTCAAGCAACCACATGGCAGGTCTCCGTGGGGGACGGGACGGTCAAACCTACCGATGCCCGGGCCAAGACCGGGTGACGGCGCTGCGTCAGGCAGGTGACAACCAGAAGCCTTGACCATCGGCGACCGCACACCTCACCGTCGCTGCGGCTTTCGCGCGCAACGAAGCTGAAGTCAGCTGCAGCAGCGGGCACTGGGAGTGGGCGAACACCTGAACGACAAGCCGCCACGCCCCGAGCTGCGCCGCAGGCGATTGGTCCGCCCGCTGCCCATGTGTGGTCACCGGCACCATCAGCCATCGGTTACGCGCACGGCGACGGCCGGCGACCGCAGCAGCACCTGCAGCAGCAGGGCACTGCCGGCGGTCAGCGTCGACAACACGTGCAGCAGCTGCGCCAGCGCCTCGCCGCTGGCGCGCTGCAACTGCAGTGCCGTTGACCCAGGCACCAGCGGTTGGGCCGAATGCAGCGCACCGGCAGCGAGGTAAACCGCGGCCTTGCCCAGCGCCGGCGCGGATGCGCCCGGCAGGCGTTGGCCGATGAGCGTTGCCAGCACTGCGGTCACCGCAGCAAGTGCGATGCCCTCGCCCGCTACCCGAACTGTGCCGAAGATTCCCGCTGCCATGCCTGCGCGTTGCACCGGCACTACGCTGACCGACAACCCGTCCATCAATCCCCACGGCAATGCGGTGCCTGTACCGATCAGCACCAGCAGCGGAATCCATTGCGCCGGCAACGGATGTGCCGCCTGCCGCGACAGCAGATACAGCCCAAGCGCGCAGAGCAGCAACCCAGCCACACACAGGCGCGTGCTCCCCAGCCGGGTGGCCCAGCGCGCAGCCAGCAGTGGCAGCACCAGCATCGGCGCGGACAGGGCCAGCATCTGCACACCGACGGTGGCGACGCTCTGGCCATGCACGCCCAGCAACTGCAACGGCAGAACCACCAGCAGCACCACGTAGCCGAAGCAGGTTGCCACCGGCAGCAGCTGCACAGCGACGAATGCCCGCTGTGCGAACAGCGAAAGATCCAGCAACGGCGCCGGATGCCTGCGCTCGATCAGCACGAACGATGCCGCCAGCAGCACGGCCGCCAGCGATGCCCATTGCACCCGCGCTGCGTGCAGGCCGAATTCGCCCAGCCACAACAGCGCCAGGGTCAGCATGCTCAGCGTCAGGCTGAAAACCAGCATGCCCGACACGTCCAGTGGCCCCGCCTGCCCGCGGCTCTCCGGCAACACGCGGGATGCCAGCGTGCACGCCAGCAGAGCCAGTACACCTCCGGCGGCAAACACGCTTCGCCAGCCCAACGCCTCAAGCAGCACGCCGGCCAGTAGTGGCCCCAGCGCCAGGCCGGCGCCGAAGGTGGTGCCCAGCATGGCAAATACGCGCGTGCGGGCCTGGCCGTGCCACGCCTGCGCCAACGCGGCGCTGCCCGACGCCAATGCCGCCGCAGCGCCCACGCCTTGCAGCCCGCGCGCCAGGTCCAGCCAGAACAGATCCGGCGCAATGCAGACGAACACCGTCGCCAACGCGAAGCCGCCGCTGCCCATCAGGAACAGGCGGCGCCGCCCATAGCGGTCCGCCAGCCCACCTGCCGCCAACAGCAGGCTGCCGAAACCGAGCATGAAGGCGTTGGTCACCCATGCCAGCGACGCGGGCGAACTGGCCAATTGGATGGCCAACAGCGGCACCGCGACAGCGCCGGCCGAGAACGACAATGGCAACGCGAGCGCGGCCAGACACACCGATACCAGGGCCCAGCGCCGCTGCGCGCAGTGGGAATCAGTCAGAAAACGGGCCATCGCGGCCTCCTGCAAACGGGGCCATTGATGATGAACAGGCCGCGATCCGCGAAAAACAGGCTCAAAGGCGTTTGATTGCAGCCGGATGTTCCGCAATCATTCCGCCATGGACTCCATTTCCGCACTGCTGGCCTTCGTCCGCACCGCCGAGGCCGGCAGCATTGTCGGTGCCGCCCGGGTGCTGGGCCTGTCCGCTTCCGCAGTAGGCAAGCGGATCGCCCGCCTGGAGCAGGACCTGGGTACGCGACTGTTCCACCGCACCACGCGCCGCATGCACCTCACCGACGAAGGCGACCTGCTGCTGCAGCGCTGCCGCCGCGCATTGGATGAACTGTCCGAGGCCCAGGCGGATCTTGCGCAACGCCAACTCGCTCCCCGCGGCCTGCTGCGGATTGGCCTGCCCACCATCGGCTACCGTTTTCTGTTGCCGGTGCTGCCCGGCTTCCAGCAGCGCTACCCGCAGGTGCAGTTGGAACTTGATTTCAATGACCGCCTCGTGGATGTCGTCAGCGAAGGGCTGGATGCGGTGATACGCAGCGGTGAACTGGCCGATTCCAGCCTGATGTCGCGTCGCTTGGGCAGCTTCCACTTCGTGCTGTGCGCGGCGCCGGTCTACCTGCAAACACACGGCTGGCCTCAGTCGCTGGCGGAACTGCGTTCACTGCGGGCGCTGCGTTTCCGCTTCCCGACCACCGGCACACTGCAGCCCTGGAGCCTGCCCGGCGTCGATGGCGACGCTGGCGCCGTTCTGGCTACGGCGATGACCTGCAACAACATGGAAGCGCTGCTGGCCGCTGCGATCGGTGCCATGGGCCTGGCCTGGATGCCTGATTTCCTGGCAGCCGAAGCACTGGCCGATGGCCGGCTGCAGCAGGTGCTGCCGAGGCTGGAAAGGCAGCACGGGCAATTCTCACTGTTGTGGCCGGGCAATCGCCACCCCAGCGTGCGCCTGCGGGTGTTCATCGATTACATGGCCGAACATCTGTTCGCCCGCACCTGTTGAGCAGACAGATGCACCGCCCGCCGCCGCTCCCCATGCACGACGCGCATTACCACCCCCGAGGCAAGCGCCGTCAGCGCATTCGTGGCTGACCACGAACAGGCGGCGGGCGATGCGGGTTGGCGTACCGGACAACTCTGGGACTGACCGGCGGACCTTTGCGATCCCCACACATCGCCCACCACGGACAGCGGGTCACGAGATCCACAGGCGCCATCCGTGCGCCTGCCGATCACGTGCCAGAGTTGATTGTGGGACGCCAATCCCAGCCGGCCGATGATGGCCGACGGGGACATGCTGACCGCTGTCGCCGAGGCGGTATGTAGGGGTTATCCGCGCCTGCGGCTCAGGCTTGCCGAAGGCACGTTTCCCAAGGGCAGAACTGCAGGCAGAGTCACGCTCCGGCGGCATGCTCACCGCGGATCAGCATGGCACCCCTGCACGCAGCACGGATGCTCAGCGGGCAATCACGACACCAACGGTTGCGCTGCCATCGCCAGGAAATTCTGCAGCACCGGCGCAGGCGATTCCGGGCGCATGCAGAACTGCAACTCGAACGCAGCGTTGCCGCCATCCAGTGGTCGATAGACGATTTCTTCGGGACGGAACCCGGCCATGCTGGCCGGCACGATCGCCACGCCCGCTTCCACGGCCACCAGCGACAGCACTGCGTGCATGCCCTGCGCTTCCTGCACGACCCGTGGCGTGAAGCCGGCAGCAGTACACAGGCCCAGCACCTGCGCGTGGAAGCCGATGCCTTCGGCCGACGGCCATGAAACGAACGGCTCGTCCACCAGCGCGGCGACGTCCAGCCGTGGCCGTGCGGCCAACCGATGCGCGCGCGGCAGGGCAATGGCCAGTCGATCATGGTCGAACGCCTGCAGATGCAGCTCTGCGGAAGTGATCGGCGGAATCAGGATGCCCAGGTCGATGCGCCCCTCGCGCAGCCACTGTTGCTGCTGCCGCGAGGTGGCTTCGTGCAGATGCAGCTGCACCTGCGCAAACGCATGGCGGAACTGGCGGATCAGTGCCGGCAGGCGCCCATAGAGTGCGCTGCCGACGTAGCCGACACGCAGGCTGCCGGTCTGCCCTGCCGCCGCTTCCCGCGTGCGCTGCAGCGCCTGTTCGGCGTGCTGCAGGGTTGCACGCGCCTCCACCAGCAGCGTCTGCCCCGCTGCGGTCAGGCCCAGCGTGCGGTTGCCGCGTACGATCAGCCCGGTACCCACCTCGTCTTCCAGGCGCCGCATCGCCGCCGTCAATGGTGGCTGCGACATGTGCAGGCGCGCAGCAGCGCGATGGAAGTGCAGTTCTTCGGCCACCGCCACGAACTGGCGGAGCAGGCGCAGATCGATCATTTCATCGCAGGCAGGTGGAGACCCGCCTAGGGTACGCGCTCAACCGCGCGCGTCGACACTCGGCCGCGCGATGACCGGCCACTGCAGGGCTACCGACTCGATGCTATCCGCTGCCACCGCACGCAGGTCGCGCGGATAGGCCACGTGTTCGGCTTCCTGCAATCGCAATGCATGGAACTGGCCGTTGCTGGCCCGCAGGGTCCAGCCACCCTGCCGGCACCGCGTGGAGGCAAGGAAGGCGACCCCGGGTGCTACCGCCCCTGGATGCAGTTCATCCGGTTCCCCGTCGATGCCCCACATGCGGGTCTTGGCCACCGGCGACACCGCGTTGACGACGATGCCGTGCTCGGCGCCTTCCAGGGCCAGCACATTGACCAGCCCCTGCGCAGCCAGCTTGGCCATCGCGTAGCCGCACAGGCCGCGCTGCGCGTACTGCGGGTACAGCGCGCGATCGGAGGTGGTCAGCACGATACGGCCGCCGCCGGCAGCACGCATCGCTGGCCACGCCGCCTGTGCCAGCCACAGCGGTGTCTTCGCCGCCAGGCACAGCATCTGCTCCAGCGCATCGTCGTCCACCACTTCAATACCGGCATAGGCCACCCAGCCGGCATTGTGGATGATGAAGTCCAGACGACCATGGCGCTGCAGGATGTCCTGCACGAGCGCGTGGCAACCGCTGCGCTGGTTGATGGGGCCGCTGGCGGCTTCGACAGGCAGGCCCTGGGCATGCAGTGCTGCCACCGCTTGGGCGATGCGCTGCGGATCGCTACCCGTGCCGTCCGTTGCCGCGCCCACGTCATGCATCACCACGTGCGCGCCGCGATGGGCCAACAGGCGGCTGTAGGCCAGGCCGAGGCCACCGGCGGCACCGGTCACCAGGCCCACCTGGCCTTCGAAGGAGATACTGGAATCGGGTTTCATCGGCACAGCTTCAACCAAGCGCGCCGGCCCCGGCCAATACTGTTGGCGGCACGCTACGATACGCCCACGCTATCGCGCGTCATCGGCTGAAGCGGCGGGCGCCGGCCACGCAGATCACCGCTGCCACGGTCACCAGCAACATGCCAGCGCTGACGGTCTCGTGCAGCAGCAGCGCCGCCAGCGCCAGGCCGAAGAATGGCTGCAGCAGCTGCAGCTGGCCGACCGCCGCGATACCGCCCTGGGCCAGGCCGCGATACCAGAACAGGAAACCGACCAGCATGCTGAACACCGCCACGTACCCCAGGGCCCACCAGGCCGACGCGGCGACTGTCGTGAACGAGGCCGGGCGCATCGCCACCATCAGCGGCAGCATCACCGGCAATGCCAGCAGCAGTGCCCAGCTGATCACCTGCCAGCCACCCAGATGCCGGGCCAGGCGGCCGCCCTCGGCATAGCCGAGTCCGCACACCACGATCGCTGCCAGCATCAACAGGTCGGCCTGCAGGGAGGCTTCGATGCCATTGCGCGCTGCGTAGCCGACCACGCAGGCGCTGCCCAGCAGCGAGAACACCCAGAATGCCGGGCGTGGCCGGTCACCGCCGCGCAGGACGCCGAATACCGCCGTGCTCAGCGGCAACAGGCCCAGGAACACGATGGTGTGTGCCGAGGAGGCGTGGCGCAGGGCCAGCGCGGTCAGCAGCGGGAAGCCCACCACCACGCCCAGACTGACCAGTACCAGACCAGGCAGATCGCTTCTGACCGGGCGCGGCTGGCGCAATGCCAGCAGCAGCACCAGCCCCAGCAACGCGGCGATGCTGGCGCGTGCGGCGGTGACGAAGCTGGCGTCCAGCTCCATCACTGCCAAGCGGGTGGCCGGCAACGAGCCGGCGAAGATCACCACACCGATGAAGCCATTGATCCACCCGCTTGCCGACCGTTCCACACCCTGCTCCAGAAATGCCGGGCAATGGCCGGCCGTGCCCGTCATTGGGCCACCTGGCACGGGCGATACACAGCTACAATCCAGTACAGTCGCAAGTAACTGTACTGCCCACAATCCCCTTACAGTCACGCGCATGTCCCGACCGCCCAGCCGCATCGACAGCGTCATCCACGCCGTCCGCTCCCGCATCAGTTCGCGCCTGGATGGCCCGGGCAGCCGCCTGCCCTCGGTGCGCGCGCAGGCCACGGCGATGGGCGTTTCCGTGTCCACCGTGGTCGAGGCCTACGAACGTTTGGCCGCTGAAGGCGTGATCGCCGCGCGCGCCGGCTCCGGCTTCTACGTGGCTGGCCCGGCAGCACCGTTGGCGCTGGCCGAAATGGAACCGCGGCTGGATCGCGCGGTGGACCCGCTGTGGGTATCACGGCAATCGCTGGAAACCCCGCCGGGACACCTCAAGCCCGGCTGCGGCTGGATGCCCAGCGACTGGCTGTACCACGATGGCCTGCGCCGTGGCCTGCGCCGCATGGCCCGCGCCGACTCCGCGCAACTGGTGGACTATGCAGGGCCGCTGGGCCTGCCGGCATTGCGGCAGACGCTGCAGCGCCGCGCGGCCACGCTGGGCATCGACACATCGATGGAGCAGTTGCTGCTGGCCGAGTCGGGGACGCACGCGGTCGACCTGATCTGCCGCTTCCTGCTGAAGCCCGGTGACTGCGTGCTGGTCGACGACCCGAGCTATTTCAATTACCACGCGATGTTGAAGGCCCATCAGGTGCAGGCCATCGGCATACCGTACACGCACACCGGGCCGGACCTGCAGGTGTTTGCCAGCGCGCTGCAGGAACACGCGCCACGCCTGTACATCACCAACGCCGGGCTGCACAACCCAACCGGCGCGGTGCTGTCTGCGACCACCGCACACCGCCTGCTGGGCCTGGCCGAACACAGCGAACTGATCATCATCGAAGATGACATCTTCGCCGACTTCGAGCTGCGCCCGGCGCCGCGGCTGGCGGCGCTGGATGGATTGTCGCGGGTGATCCATGTCGGCAGTTTCTCCAAGACCATTTCCGCAGCATCGCGCTGCGGCTACATCGCCGCGCGCCCCGACTGGATCGAAGCACTGACCGATCTGAAGCTGGCCACCAGCTTCGGCGGTGGCCACCTGGCCGCGCACCTGATGCAGATCGCACTGACCGACAGTGGCTACCGCCGCCACATGCAGGCGGTGCGCACGCGCCTGGCCGACGCGCGCAAGCACACGCTGCGGCAGGTGCAGAAGCTGGGCATCACGCCATGGCTGCAACCCGATGCAGGGCTGTTCCTGTGGTGCCAGCTGCCCGATGGTCGTGATGCATCGGCGGTAGCCAGGCAGTGCCTGCGCGAAGGCGTGGTGGTGGCGCCGGGCAATGCCTTCAGCCAGTCGCAGCGGGCTGCCGACTACGTGCGCTTCAATGTCTCGCAGTGCCAGGACCCGAAGATCTGGCAGGTGCTTGGGAAGGCGTTGCAGACGCGTACACGATGACTGGCGATTGACCGGCCTGTATCGCCTGGAGGCAGACGGGATGAAGTCCGCGCTCTGAAAACTCCAGGCTCAATCGGCGAGGTAGGTCTCTGCCGGAATGTCCAGAAGCTCCGGACCCGAAAGCGCGGCGCCCTGCAGATCGGCACCGGTGTTCAAGGCGTTGTCGATCGCATTGAGCGACGAACTGCGCTGGCAGATCGCCCGGAACGCGGCACGTGGCCCTTCGTGGTACATAACCAGGGCGCGCTGGAGACCGGCAGCGAATACAGGCTCACGGTCGAGCGGTAGTTCATGCAGCTCGCCTTGTGCGTCGGAGGCGGTGAAGGTACCGGGCAGCTGCACGCCCAGTTCCATATGACCGATCAGGGCCATGGCGAAGGCTTCAGGCAACCACACCAGCAGGCGGCGCATCTGCCAGTGTTCGCTGCCGAGCGCGAGCAGCGCCCGCTCGGCCTGCTCCTCATCCACGCCCTCCTGTCCCAGCATTGTCAGCGCCAGTTCAAAGGCTTCCGCCGATGGCATCGGGGGGCTGCGAGGGTCCATTCCCGATCTCTTGAATGCATGCAGGCGCAGACCTTAAGCAAAGGCCGGCCGCTGTGCAATCGACACTTGCCGAGCACGTTAAAGTGGATGTTCGCCATTTCCGCAGGAATCCTTCCGATGTCCTTCTCCGATCCCCACGCCGTCGCCCGCTACGCCGACGGCCCGCTGCGGCTGGTACCGGGTTTCCTGGGACTGCAGCAGATGAGCCACCTGCTGCTGGCAGAACATGTGCCCGGCGATGGCCAGGTGCTGGTGCTCGGCGCAGGTGGCGGCCTGGAGCTCAAGGCCTTCGCCGAAGCGCATCCGCAGTGGCAGATGCTCGGTATCGATCCGGCCGCGCCAATGCTCGCGCTGGCCGAACAGACCCTGGGGCCGTTGATGGCGCAGGTGACGTTGCTGGAAGGCTACATCGACGATGCCCCGCAGACCTTCTTCGACGGCGCCTCCTGCCTGCTGACCCTGCACTTCCTCGACGTTGAACAGCGCCTGCACACCCTGCGCGAACTGCGGCAACGGCTGCGCGCAGGTGCGCCGTTGGTGGTGGCGCACCACAGCGTGCCGCAGGATGCGCCCGGCAAGCATCGCTGGCTGCAGCGCTACGCCGCGTTCGCCGAGGCTTCCGGCATTCCACGTGCCGATGCGCAGCGCGCGGTCGAGGCGATCGCCGAGCGCCTGCCGCTGCTCTCACCCGACCAGGACGTGGCGCTGCTGCAGGAGGCCGGCTTCGAGAACGTGGAACTGTTCTACGCCGGCTTCAGCTTCAGGGGCTGGGTGGCACATGCGCCGGCCACACCGGCATAGCGCCGCGACGTACGCTCAAGGCACGACGGTGATGCCGATCCGCTGCATCAGCAGCGCCACCTGCTGCACATCCAGCGTGGCACCACGCAGGTTGGTGCTGCGCAGGTCCAGTTCGCCCAGTTCGGAGTTGGTCAGGTCGCAATCAGTGAAGTTGGCCGCGTTCCAGTCGATGCCATCGAACTGGCCACCGGACAGGTCCGACCCTGCAAAACTGGCGCCGCTCACGTTGGCGCCGTCCCAGCGGTTCTCCCACAGCTCGCACTTCTCCAGTGTCACCCGCGAGAAGTTGGCATAGCGCAGGTTGCTCTTCTTGATGAACGCACTGCAGAACCAGCTGCGCGTGGTGATCTGGTTCATGAAACTGGCGTTGCTGAAATCGGCGCCCTGTGCGCGGCACTCGCTGATTTCCAGCCCCAGCGCCTTGATGAAGTTGAAGTTGCACATGCTGATGTCGCACAGGCGGAAGCTGGCTTCCTTCAACGTGGCACCACTGAAACGGCACCCGGTGCGCGTGTCGGCATCGTAGAAGCTGCAGCTCACGAACTCGGTGGCAGTGAGGTCCGCGCCGGAGAAATCACACTCGAGGAACTGCTGGTCGATAACCTTCTGGCCGGTGAACTGATCGGCGCCGATGCGCAGCTTGTGGTGAACAGTGGAGGACATGCGGGGTTCCGTGCCGGGTGCCTTGCCATGATGCCGCGTCCAACGGATATGCGGTAGAACACGCAGACACACCGGTTCACGACAGCTGCAGCCCGGATGTGTACAAGCGAAGCGCGTGGGCCGCTGAACCTCTCCGACGGATTTCATCGCCATGCTACGCGTGGATCCTCCGCGCGCGTCAACTCAGGTCATGCAGCTGTCGCATTGACCCCGGCCCGCGCCGATCAGCGCCACCGCCCTCGCCAAGGTCAGTGATCAGCGCCACATCGGGGCCTTGCCATTCATCACGCCCGGCTCGAGGAGCGGAGGATCCCTACCCTCCTTCACGTGCCGGCAGGCGCATCAAGGGGCACCAGCATGTTCCCCGCCGGCGACCTGTACACGTCGGGATTGACGTCTCGAATAAACGAACAAGCTTCAAGACCTGCGAAATCAATCGCAACTGAGAGAATGCACCGACTGCCGTTAATGGCGGACGGTGCGTGGGGATCGCAAGGTCGGCCAGGCGTTCCTCTCCCTTGGAGTTTATTTGCCTTGTTACGCCAAACCGCACCGTCCGCCACCTTCGCTTCTGAATGTGGCTTCACGCCAGTAAGGGTTCATCCATGTCCAATCGAACCAACGCCCGTGCCCGCCTGTACGCCCTGATAGGCGATATCGATCTGCTGCAGGCGGGCGATCAAGCGCGTGCCGAGGGCGGCCCGGACCAGCAGTTGGGCGACTTCCATACCGACGGGCTGATCGTGGCCGCGCGGCAGCTGGTGCGTGAGGCGCATCACTGTCTCGCCGATGGCGATGCCTGAGCGGCCCGGATGCCCTCCCGCTACAATCGCGCAGGGAACGCTGGAGACCGCACTGGACGCCGAACATCTGGAGTACTTCAAGGCCGCACTGGAAGGCCACGCAAGCGTAGGCTGGAACGTCTGGTTCGCCGCCAACCAGCAGGCGCTGGCACAACAGCTGAGCCGCGCCGCGCTGCTGCGCTTGAAGTTCAGCAAACTGGATGAAGCCGAACGCCTGCTCGCCGAGGCCGGCATCGTGCCCCGCAGCACAGCGGGCAAGCGCTACGAAATGTACTGCGCCCAGTTCTCAGCGGACGTGGTGGACGCGAACGGTCGCCCGCTGCCGGCCATCTGGCGCGCGGGGAACAGTGGTGCCATCGGCCTGCTTGCCGATGGTGAGCAGGAGGGGGGCCAAGCGAAGCTGCTCGCGGAATTCCGCCGGGTGCGCAAGCGCGGGGTGCAGCAGGCCCACGAGTGGTTGGCCGATCTGTGCTTTGAAGGCGAAATGGAACTGACCAGCGGCAATGCCGAGGTGGGCCGTAGCCTGTTGGCGATGGTGGTGCAGGCCGGCAGCGGTCACGACCTGCTGGATGCTACGGCGATGATCGCGCGCGAACTGCTGGAAGGACACGGCTGAGACGGTGTGCGCTTCCGGCTGATCCGGCTGGATCACAGGCAACAAAAAGCCCCCATCGCTGGAGGCTTTTTTCGTTCTGCAACATGGTGGGCGGTACAGGGATCGAACCTGTGACCCTTGCCGTGTGAAGGCAATGCTCTACCGCTGAGCTAACCGCCCGGTGTGTTGCTGAGCCGCTCATTATAGGGGCTTTTCAGAGACCGTCAACAGTTTTCACATTCGTGTTCACGCGCGTTTCCAGAGGCAGCCGGGCATGGCCCGGCGCTACCGGAATCACATCGTATGCGTCGGCTTGTCCGAACCGGTCAGGCCGGCCAGGATCGTTTCGATCTTGTGGCGCACCGTCTCGCCTTCCTGGCCATCGGCCAGCTGCACGCCGATGCCGGCGGTGCGGTTGCCCTGCGCCCCGGCCGGAGTCACCCAGATCACCTTGCCGGCCACCGGCAGGCGCTCGCTGGAATCGGGCAGGGTCAGCAGCAGGAACACCTCATCGCCCAGGAAGTAACGCTTGGGCGTGGGCACGAAGATGCCGCCATTCTTC
>Ga0308171_1002299_pt1 | contig 20725 bp, 15 predicted proteins | sample PhyGR1_FD_202135 | JGI IMG/M metagenome (GOLD analysis project Ga0308171, IMG submission 202135) | Phyllosphere microbial communities from UC Gill Tract Community Farm, Albany, California, United States - DLSLSG.R1 | ecosystem: Host-associated > Plants > Phyllosphere > Unclassified | place: USA... | reverse complement strand
GGATCGGATCGGTCTCGCCGTCGCGGTTGATCGCCTTGCGCAGGCGGCGGATGTGAACGTCCACCGTGCGCTCGTCGATGTCGGAGTCCATACCCCAGACGCCGTCGAGGATCTGCTGGCGCGAGACCACGCGGTTCGGACGCTCCATGAAGTAGCGCAGCAGGCGGAACTCGGTCGGGCCCAGATGCAGCGCCTCGCCGCCGCGACGCACGCGGTGGCTGGTGGCGTCGAGTTCGATATCCCCCCACGACAGCACACTTCCCGCCAGCGACGGGCGCGCGCGGCGCAGCAGCGCCTCGATGCGGGCCATCAGCTCGCGCGGCGAGAACGGCTTGGTGACATAGTCGTCAGCGCCGGTCTTGAGACCGCGGATCATGTCCTCTTCCTCGCCGCGTGCGGTGAGCATGATGATCGGGACCGAGGCGGTTTCCTTGTCCTTGCGCAGCTGGCGGCAAACCTCGATGCCGGGCACCTGCTCGATCATCCAGTCGAGCACGATGGCGTCGGGCGTCTGCTCGCGCACCATGACGAGGGCTTCCTCACCGTCGGGCGTGGAACGCACGTCGTAGCCTTCGGCCGAGAGGTTCCAGGTCAGCAGTTCGCTGAGGGCGACGTCGTCTTCGACGACGAGGATCGAGGCCGCGCTCACGACAGCATTCCCGAGCTGGTATCATCCGTCAAAGAGTCGCGCTCCGTGCAGTATTCGCCGGTCGCGGCGTAGTAGACCATTTCGGCCACGTTGGTGGCATGGTCGCCGATGCGCTCAAGATTGCGGGCGATGAAGAGAAGTTGCGCGGCGCTGGTGATCGTCGCCGGGTTCTCCATCATGTGCGTCAGCAGCGAACGGAACAGCGTGTTGTAGAACTGGTCCAGCTTCTGGTCGCGCTTGATGACCTCCACCGCCAGCTGCGCATCGCGCGAGCCGTAGGCGTTCAATACATCGCGCACCATGGACTCGGCGATCTCGGCCATGGCCGGGACCAGCGTGACCGGATCGATCTTGGTGCGGCCTTCCAGCGCATTGACGCGTTTGGCGATGTTCTTGGCGTAATCACCGATGCGCTCGATCACGCCCGAGATCTTGAGCGCGGCGATGACGTCGCGCAGATCGTCGGCCATCGGCGCGCGCAGGGCGATCGTGCGAACCGCAAGACGGTCCACTTCGGCCTCCAGCGCATCAAGCCGGGCGTCGGCGGCGACGACTTGCGCGGCCAGTTCCTCGTCATGATGGACGAGCGCGGTGATGGCGTCGCGGATCGCGACTTCGGCGAGCCCGCCCATTTCGGCGACGAGGCCGCGAAGCTGCCCGATCTCGGAGTCGAAGGCCTTGACGGTATGGTCTACCATGGCGTGTCCCTGCTTATGCCAACACTCAGCCGTAGCGGCCGGTGATGTAGTCCTTGGTGCGCGTTTCGCGCGGATTGGTGAAGATCTGGTCGGTCTCGCCGTACTCCACCATGCTGCCGAGGTGGAAGAAGGCGGTGCGCTGCGACACGCGCGCGGCCTGCTGCATCGAGTGGGTGACGATGACGATGGCGAAGCTCTCCTTCAGCTCGTCGATCAGTTCCTCGATGCGCGCGGTGGCGATCGGGTCGAGCGCGGAGCACGGCTCGTCCATGAGGATGACTTCGGGGCTCACGGCGATGGCGCGCGCGATGCACAGGCGCTGCTGCTGGCCGCCCGAAAGCGCGGTGCCGGCGTCGGTCAGGCGATCCTTGACCTCTTCCCAGAGGCCCGCCTTGGTCAGCGCGTTCTCGACGATGCGGTCCATGTCGGACTTCGCGCTGGCGAGGCCGTGGATGCGCGGGCCGTAGGCGATGTTCTCGTAGATCGACTTGGGGAACGGGTTCGGCTTCTGGAACACCATGCCGACGCGGGCGCGCAGCGCGACCGAGTCCATGGTGGACGCATAGATATCCTCGCCGTCGAGCAGGATCTGGCCGTCGACGCGGGCACCGGCGATCGTGTCGTTCATGCGGTTGAGGGTGCGCAGGAACGTCGACTTGCCGCAGCCCGAGGGGCCGATGAAGGCAGTGACGATCCCGTTGTCGATGTCGATCGAGACGTCGTTGATCGCCTTCTTCTGTCCGTAGAAGACGTCGACGTTGCGAGCCGTGATTTTTGCTTCGGTCATGGTTCTACCAGCGGACTTCGAATTTGTTTCGAAGGTAAATGGCGATGCCGTTCATGGCGAGCAGGAAGACCAGCAGCACGATGATGGCGGCGGAAGTGTTCTGGACGAAGGCCTTGTCGATCTCGTCGGACCACAGGAAGATCTGCATCGGCAGCACGCTCGACGGGGCGGTCAGGCTGTCGGGCGGGGTGACGACGAAGGCACGCATGCCGATCATCAGCAGCGGCGCGGTTTCACCCAGCGCGCGGGCCATGCCGATGATGGTGCCGGTCAGGATGCCCGGCAGCGCGAGCGGCAGGACGTGGTGGAAGGTCGTCTGCACCTTGCTGGCGCCGATGCCGTACGCAGCCTCGCGGATCGAGGGCGGGACGGCCTTGATCGCGTTGCGCCCCGAGATGACGATGACCGGCATCGTCATCAGCGCCAGCGTCAGACCGCCGACCAGCGGTGAGGAACGCGGCATCTGGAAGGTGTTGATGAACACCGCCAGACCCAGCAGGCCGAAGATGATCGAGGGCACGGCGGCGAGGTTGTTGATCGACACCTCGACCCACTCGATCCACTTCTTCTTCGGCGCGAACTCTTCCAGATAGATCGCGGCGAGCACGCCCATCGGGAAGCTGAGCAGCAGCGTCACCAGCATGGTGAGCAGCGAGCCCTTGGCCGCGCCCCACACGCCTGCGGTGGTGGCATCGGTCGAGTCAGACCCGGACAGGAAGTCCCAGTCGAGCCCGGCGACGCCGTTCTTCAGCATGATGACGAGCAGCAGCGCCAGGAACCCGAGGCTCAGGACGATCGCGCCGAGCCCAACGAGCTTGAAGCGCTTCTCGGCGGCGTGGCGCTTCGCGAGGCGGCGAACCGCCTCGGGCGAATTCCAGTCGGACTTACTCATAGGCTTCGCGGAACCGCTTCACGACGCGCAGGGCGACGATGTTGAGGATGAGGGTGACGATGAACAGCACCAGGCCGAGCGCGAAGGCCGACAGCGTCTTGGGGCTGTTGAACTCCTGGTCGCCGGTCAGCATCTGGACGATCTGGTACGTCACCGTGGTCATCGAGGCGAACGGGTTCGCCGAAAGGTTGGCGGCGGCACCGGCGGCCATGACGACGATCATCGTCTCGCCGATGGCGCGGCTGATCGCCAGCATCACGCCTGCGACGATGCCGGGCAGAGCGGCGGGCAGCAGCACCTTCTTGATCGTCTCCGAACGGGTGGCGCCGAGCGCCAGCGAACCGTCGCTCATCGCGCGGGGCACGGCGGCGAGCGCATCGTCGGCCATCGAGGAGACGAACGGGATGATCATCACGCCCATCACCAGACCAGCGGCCAGCGCGCTCTCGGTCGAGGGGTTGGCCATGCCCAGCGAGGCGGCGAAGTCGCGGATCAGCGGCGCCACGGTCAGCGCGGCGAAGTAGCCGTAGACCACCGTGGGAATGCCCGCGAGGATCTCCAGCAGCGGCTTCACCCACTTGCGCACGTCGCGCGTGGCGTACTGGGTCAGGTAGATCGCGCTCATCAGGCCGAGCGGGATCGCGACGACCATGGCGATGATCGCGCCGATATAGATCGTGCCCCAGAACAGCGGCACCGCGCCGAAGTTGTTGTTGATGTTGTCGCCCATGGTGCTCGCGGGCGACCAGTGGGTGCCGGTGAGGAAGGCGATCGGCGACACGTCCTTGAAGAACATGCCCGCCTCGAACACCAGCGAGGCGACGATGCCGAAGGTGGTCAGGATCGCCAGCAGCGAGGCTGCCAGCAGCACGCCCAGCACCAAGCGCTCGACATGGGTGCGGGCCTTGAAGTTCGGGCGGATGCGCGTGAAGCCGAAGGCGCCGCCCGCAAAGGCGACGATCAGCACGATCACCGCGCCGATCAGGCCGAACTTCACTTGCGCCGCGCGGAACGGCTCGACCAGCGCCTGCGCCTCCGGGTTGAAGGCGACGGCGCCCGGATCGGAGGCGATGGTCTGCGCCTCGGCGACGATGGCGCCCAACTGGAACGGATCGGTAGGCAGGCCATGCGCGGCGGGGGTGGCGAAGACCGCGCCTTGGACGAGGCCCGGCATCACAGCCTGCCATACCAGCCAGGCGACCAGCGCCGGGACGACGATCCACAGCGCCAGATGCCAGCCGTGATAGGCGGGCATCGAGTGCATCGACCCCCGGCCGGTATAGAGCAGCCGCGCCCGGCCGCGCGCGGCGAACCAGCCGACAAGGCCGAGGCCGAGGACGGCCAGGAGAACTCCGGTAAGTATCATGACTGGCCCATCGGCCCCTTGTTCATACCGGGCGCTCCATCCACGCCGTCATTGCGAGGCCGCAGGCCGAAGCAACCCAGGGCGGTTTGCACCTGCCTTGGGTTGCCGCGCGGCTGCGCCGCTCGCAATGACGATGCAAGGGATCGAAGCACCGTAGTGGGTTCTTACTTCAGCTCGGACGGATCGAGCGGGGTCATGTTCGCGACGATTTCGGCGCTCTTCTTGCGCACGTCCTCGGGCGCGATGACCATGCCCTTCTTCTGCAGGAGGCCGTCGGCGCCCCACGACTTCACCCACTCGGCAACGTAGCCCTGCAGGCTCTTGATCGGACCCAGGTGCTGCTTCTTGACGTAGATGTAGAGCGGACGCGCGCCGGGGTAGGAATAGTCGGAGATCGTCGCGTAAGTCGGGGTCACGCCCGACATCGGGATGCCCTTCAGGCTGTCCGGGTTCTCTTCGAGGAACGAGTAGCCGAAGATGCCGATGGCCTTGGCGTTCTGCGAGATCTTCTGGACGATCAGGTTGTCGTTCTCGCCGGCGTCCACGTAAGGGCCGTCCTCGCGGATGTCGTGGCAGATCGCCTCGTACTTGTTCTTGTCGCTGTCCTTGAGCGCCTTGGTGGCGGCATCGGTCTTGCAACCGGCCTCGAGGATCAGTTCCTTGAGCGCGTCACGCGTGCCCGAGGTCGAGGGCGGGCCGTAGACGAGGATCGGCTCGGCGGGGAGCGACGGATTGACGTCCTTCCAGGTCTTCGCGGTGTTGGGCTTGCCGAAGGGGTTGGCCGCCAGCGCCTTGTAGATGTCGGTTGGGGTCAGCTGGAAGCCGGGGCCGCTCTTCGATTCGGCGAAGGCGATGCCGTCGATGCCGACCTGGACCTCGACGATCTCCTTGACGCCGTTCTTCTGGCATTCCTCGAACTCGGACTTCTTGATCCGGCGCGAGGCGTCCTCGATATCGGGGTGCTGGGCGCCGACACCGGCGCAGAACAGCTTCATGCCCGCGCCGGTGCCGGTCGATTCGATGACCGGCGACTTCACGCCCGCCGCCTTCGCGTAACCCTCGGCCACGGCGGTGGCGAAGGGGTAGACGGTCGAGGAACCGACGGCGCGCACGAAATCGCGCGATCCGGCCGAGGAACCGCCCGAACCTCCACAAGCGCTGAGCGCGGCAAGCGAGACGGCGGCGAAAATGAAGGTCTTGGTCGAACGCATTGGTAAACCCCCTTGGGCTTTGATCTTGAACTGCCCCCTATTGGTCTTTGATGACACTTTTGCGTCAATAACGTGACTAAATGGGGAGTGTCTCGAAAATCCTGCGCGCAGGCCTCAATAATTCCACTGGATCTGGGCGCGCAGGACGTCGCCTTCGGCCTGTCCGGCGCGGCGTTCGTCGGCCTCGGCGCGCTTCATGCGGGCATAGGCGAGCGTGAACTCGATCGGCTTCACCGGCGTCCATTCCACGCCGAGTTCAATGTCGTTGGTATCGAGGCGCGGCGCATTGACCGCCCCCTTCCAGCCGCCCTTGTAGCGTTCCCACCGCGCATAGGGGATCACCCGGCCCGCGCCGAAGTCCGGCACGCGGTACATCAGCATCACGTAGCCGCCGCTGGCATTGTGCGATTCGATCGTCTGCGTTCCGGTATCGAACTGCGGCCCGCGCCCGAAAGTCCATTCGGCCTGGATGCCGAAGGGCTGCGGATAGAGGATCGCGTGCGCCACCGCGCGGCGTTCGGTGAAGTTCTGCGCCGTGACCCCGCCCGCGCGCACTTCCGGCTTCACCTTGTTGTGCATCAGCGAGCCGCCCACTTCGAGCACCTGCCCGTCCAGCCCGATACCATCGAGCCGCATCGGCCATGTCGCCATCGCCACCGACATCAGGCTCTCGTTGCGTTCCTGCCGGTTGACGCCCTGCCCGTTGAACACGCCGAAGCCGAAGGCGCCGTAATTGCCGAAAAGCTTCTGCCCGCCCGCTTCCAGTTCGTCCCAGATCGCCTGCACGCGGTCGGGCGTGTAGTAGGCGACGATGCCGAGATCGCGCTCGCTAGGCACTCCGGCGTTGATCGCGTCGGTGCGGTCGAGCGGCACACGGTTGGAGGAGGACTGCAGGTTCTCCCACCCGAACGGCACCTTGGACTGGCCGAAACGCACCTTGAGGCGCTGCGCCTTGTCGAGCGCAACGTCCACGTAGGCATCGCGCAGCTGCAGGAAGTTGTCGCGCCGCTCGCCCGAAGTCTGGTTGTTGACTGCGCTGGCGAAATCGGGCTGCAGGTAGAACGAGACGCCGTGGCCGAGGTCGCCCTGCATCACGAGACGGATGCGGCGGAAGAAGAAGTTGCTGTCCGGGCCGATGCTGCCGTCCTGCACCGACCGCAGCCGCGAGCGGCCTGAAGGCGCGTCCTTGTCGCCCGAGATGATCTCGTTGAAGCGCATCTGGGTGTAGCCGCGCAGCTTGATGCCGCTCGCGGTCTTGGCGAGCTTCGCCGGGATCGAGCTGGCTGCCGGGGCGGGCGGAGGAGCCTCAGCGGGCGTGGCCGGCCCTGCCGCGAGAGCCGGAACCGGCGTCGCGGCCGCATTCGGAAGCGGCGTCGCGATCTGCGACGCCGAGCCCTTCGCCGCCGCAAGCTGCCCTTCGAGCGAGGTGATGCGCTGCGCCATCGCCTCCATCTGCGCGCGCATGGCGGCGAGGTCGGCCTGGGTGACCGAATCGGCGGACTGCGCTAGGACCGGGGAAACCCAGCCCAGGGCGACGACGAGCGCTATGGCGGAAACGGGCAATCTTCGCATGGCTGCGGATTGCATCACGATTGGGTTCAGGATTCGCGTCATTTCGATGACGCGAATATGTCCATCGAATGACACTTTGATGACGTCAAGCTTCCCACTCCAACCCCTCCGGCAAGCGGGAGGGGCGGAAAGCTTGCAAGCGAAGCGAGTTAGCCGGATGGGGGGCAACACCGGCCCCCGCGCGATCAGCCCTCCGCGCGCAGCGGCAGCATCAGCGAGGCGGTCGTCCCTACGCCCTGCCGGCTCTCGATGTCGAAGCGGCCGCGGTGGCGCTCGACGATATGCTTGACGATCGACAGGCCCAGCCCGGTTCCGCCCACCGCGCGGCTGCGACTGGTATCGGCGCGGTAGAAGCGCTCGGTCACGCGCGGCAGGTGTTCGGGGCCGATGCCCTCGCCCTCGTCGCGCACGGTGACGAGCACCCAGCCGGTGCTGGCGGCCTCCACAGAAACTTCCACGGGGCCTTCGGGCTTCGCATACTTGCGCGCATTGTCGATGAGGTTGCGCAGGACCTGCGAAAGCTGGCCGCGATCGCCCGCGATGACCGCTTCGGACTGGTTGGCCCGGACATGGACTTCCATCGTGCCCTTGAACTCTCCTGCCACTTCATGCGCCAGTGCGACGACATCGACGGTGTCCGAAGGCGCCTCGTGCTTCACCGCCTCAATGCGCGAAAGCGACATGAGGTCCGAAATCAGCGCCTGCATCCGCTGCGCCTCATGGCGGATGGTGCCCAGGAAGCGGTTGCGCAAGGCCTCGTCGCCGCCCGCCTTGGGGTTCATCAGCGTCTCGCAATAGCCGATGACGCTGGCGAGCGGGGTGCGCAGTTCGTGGCTGGCATTGGCGACGAAGTCGGCGTGGGACTTGGCCACGCTGACTCGCTCGGACAAGTCGTAGAGGCTGACCAGCCGCTCGTAGAGGCCGACGACCTTGCAGTCGACTTCCCATACCGACCCGCCGGTGGACAGCCCCTTCACCCGCGCCGAGCCGCCCTCGTCGCTGAGGATCGCGGCGACCGCGCGCGGCTCGCGAATGGCGATGCGCACGTCCTGCCCGACGATATGGGCGCCCAGCAGTGCCTTCGCCGCGCTGTTGGCGAAGCGCACCTGCCCCCGCACGATCATCATCGCGGGGGTCTGGAGATGTTCGAGGAGGTGGACGCCCTCGATGCTCATGCCTGTAATGCTCCTGAGGTCGCGGTGGGTGTGCACCGAAGATTCAAATCCGCGCGTGACATGGTTCCAAGACACTATTGTTGCAACATTCGTATTCACCAACGCCGGAAATGACATTTCCGTGTCCATTCGCCCCTCGGCGAGTTTGGAAAACGTGCTTGCATGCCTTCAGCGCCCTAGCGCTCGGCGGCGGCCTTTGTTATGGCGCAACCGCATGGCGGTCCGCCCACAAGTGGACATGACGCCGTGCAGCCTTGAGAACAATCATCAACGGCTGCGAGGAGGAGCGCGGTCGTCCGGTGGAAAGGGTACCGTGACGCAATTCACTTCCGATCGCCTGCTCCTCTTCGGCGCCACGGGCGATCTTTCACGCAGGATGCTCCTCCCTTCGCTTTGCGCGCTCGACGCGGAAGGCCTGCTGGGTCCTGATATCGAAATTATCGGCACGGCCCGGTCGGACATGGACGACCAGGGCTTCCGCAACTTCGCGCGCGAATCGCTGGAGCAGTTCCTGCCCGCCGGTCGCCGAGGCAGCCTGGCGCAGTTCCTCAACCGGCTGAGCTACCAGCCGCTCGACGCCAATGACATCGACAGCTTTCACGCTCTGGCCGAGAAAGTGGGCACCCCGAAGCAGGGCCTGTCGATCTTCCTGTCCACCGCGCCCAGCCTGTTCGAACCGACCATCCACGGTCTGGAGAAGAGCGGCCTTGCCAGCGGCAACGTGCGCATCGGGCTCGAAAAGCCGCTCGGGGTGGACCTCGCATCGAGCAAGGTCATCAATGATGCGGTGGCCAGCGCCTTCCCCGAGGACCGGATCTTCCGGATCGACCACTATCTCGGCAAGGAGACGGTGCAGAACATCCTGGCGCTGCGTTTCGCCAACCTGATGTTCGAGCCGCTGTGGAACGCCGCGCATATCGACCACGTGCAGATCACCGTGGCCGAGACCGTGGGCCTCGAATCGCGCGTCGCCTACTACGACGACAGCGGCGCCTTGCGCGACATGGTGCAGAACCATATGCTCCAGTTGCTCGCGCTCGTGGCGATGGAGCCGCCGGTTTCGTACAATGCCACTTCGATCCGCAACGAGAAGGTCAAGGTCCTCCACTCGCTGCGCAAGGTGAAGCCCGAGGAAACCGTCACCGGCCAGTACCGCGCAGGCGCGATCACCGGCAAGGCCGTGCCCGGCTATGATGAAGAACTCGGCAAGGATTCGAACACCGAAACCTTCGTCGCGATCAAGGGTTTCATCGACAACTGGCGCTGGCAGGGCGTGCCCTTCTACATGCGCACCGGCAAGCGCCTGCCGAAGCGTACGACCGAGATCGTCGTGCAGTTCCGCGACGTGCCGCACTCGATCTTCCACGGCCGCGGCGCGAAGACGGTGCCCAACCGCCTCGTCATCGGCATCCAGCCGGAAGAGAACATCACCCTCTCGCTCATGGCCAAGGTGCCCGGGCTGGACCGTGACGGCTACGGCCTGCGCTCGGTGCCGCTGGCGATCACCCGCCCCGACGCCTTCGCCGACCACCAGCGCCGCATCGCCTACGAACGTCTGCTGCTCGACCTCATCGAAGGCGACCAGACCCTGTTCGTGCGCCGCGACGAAGTGGAAGCCCAATGGGAATGGATCGACGCGATCCGCTCCGGCTGGGAGGAACAGGCGCAGGAGCCCAAGACTTACACTGCAGGAAGCTGGGGGCCGTCCGCCGCGATCGCCCTCGCCGAACGCGACGGAGTAACTTGGCACGAATGAGTGGGCACGAGTGACCTCGTGCCAGCACCGAAGTTTGCTTGAGCAGGCCCATGCGGGCCGGAATATAGCGATTGACACCGGTTACCGTCCCGCGCACATGCGGGGCGGGAAGAAGCCGGATGTCGCGAAAGACCAGGAGTAGACCATGACCAACCTCCACCCGGTGGTCGCGCGCGTCACCGACCGTATCATCGAACGGTCGAAGGACAGCCGCGCGCGCTATCTCGACATGATCGCCCGCGAGACGGACCGCCATTCCGACCGTAGCTTCCTCTCGTGCTCCAACCTCGCGCACGGCTTCGCCGCCTCGGGCGAGGACAAGGCGACGATCGCCGGGAACAAGGCGGTCAACCTCGGCATCGTCACCGCCTACAACGACATGCTCTCGGCGCATCAGCCCTACGGCCGCTACCCCGAGCAGATGAAGCTGTTCGCGCGTGAAGTGGGCGCCACGGCCCAGGTCGCGGGCGGCGTGCCCGCCATGTGCGACGGCGTGACGCAGGGCTTCGACGGCATGGAGCTGTCGCTGTTCAGCCGCGACGTCATCGCGCTGTCCACCGGCGTCGCCCTGTCCCACGCGATGTTCGACGGCATGGCGCTGCTGGGCATCTGCGACAAGATCGTCCCCGGCCTCGTCATCGGCGCGCTGCGCTTCGGCCACCTGCCCGCGATCTTCGTGCCGTCCGGCCCGATGCCCACCGGCATCTCCAACAAGGAGAAGCAGAAGGTCCGCCAGCTCTACGCCGAAGGCAAGGTCGGCCGCGAGGAACTGCTCGCCAGCGAAAGCGCCAGCTATCACTCGCCGGGCACCTGCACCTTCTACGGCACCGCCAACTCCAACCAGATGATGATGGAGATGATGGGCCTGCACATGCCGAACGCAGCGTTCGTGCCGCCGAACACCCCGCTGCGCACCGCGCTGACCCGCTCGGCCACGCACCGTCTGGCGGCGATGACCCGCAAGGGCGAGGACTATCGCCCGATGGCCAAGGTCGTGGACGAGAAGGCGATCGTCAACGCCATCGCCGGTCTGCTCGCCACCGGCGGCTCGACCAATCACGCGATCCACCTGCCCGCCATGGCGCGCGCGGGCGGCATCCTGATCGACTGGCAGGACGTGGACGAGCTTTCGTCGGTAGTCCCGCTCATCACCCGCGCCTATCCCAACGGTTCGGGCGACGTGAACCACTTCCACGCGGCGGGCGGCATGGCCTGGGTGATCCGCGAGCTGCTCGACAGCGGCCTCGCCCACCGGGACATCCTGACCGTGGCCGAAGGCGGCATGAGCGCCTACGCGGACGAACCGGTGATGGTGGACGGCGAACTCGGCTGGACCCCCGCCCCGGCGGTCAGCGGCGACGACACGATGCTGCGCCCGGTCTCCAACCCGTTCCTGCCCGATGGCGGCATGCGTCTGGTGGACGGCAACCTGGGCCGCGGCACCTTCAAGACCAGCGCGGTCGATGCCGAACGCTGGACGATCGAGGCCCCGTGCCGCGTGTTCGACGATCAGGAAGGCGTGGCGAAGGCATTCAAGGCCGGTGAGCTGGACAAGGACGTGATCGTCGTCGTCCGCTTCCAGGGCCCGCGCGCCAACGGCATGCCCGAACTGCACAAGCTGACCCCGCCGCTGGGCGTCCTGCAGGATCGCGGCCACAAGGTCGCGCTCGTGACGGACGGGCGCATGTCGGGCGCTTCGGGCAAGGTGCCCGCCGCCATTCACGTCACCCCTGAAGCCTTCGCAGGCGGCCCGCTGGCGTACCTGCGCGATGGCGATATCGTGCGTCTCTCGGCAGAGGACGGCACGATCTCCACCACCGCCGACCTTTCGGGCCGCGAACCCGCGCCGACCCCGCCGCCCGCGATGGGCACCGGCCGCGAACTCTTCGCGATGTTCCGCATCAACGCGTCTAGCGCCGAACACGGCGGCTCGTCGATGCTGGAGGTTGCCGGGCTGTGACGACGGAAATCGTAGCCGTCGACATCGGCGGCACCCATGCCCGCTTCGCCATCGCCACCATCGGCGATGACGGCCGGATCACGCTTGGCGAACCCGCCACGCTGCACACCAAGGACCACGGCAGCTTCCAGCTGGCGTGGGAGGCGTTCCGCGCCATGAACGGCGGCACCCTGCCCGATGCCGTCGCCATGTCGGTGGCAGGCCCGGTCGGCAACGAGGTCATCAAGTTCACCAACAACCCCTGGATCCTGCGCCCCGCGAAGATCCAGGAGATGCTTGGCCCCACGCGCCAGACCATCATCAACGACTTCGCGGCCGTCGCCCACGCCGTCGCTTGCGCGGACGAGAGCGACTTCCTCTATCTGACCGGCCCGGACGAGGCACTGCCCGCATCGGGCACGCTCAGCATCCTCGGCCCCGGCACCGGCCTTGGCGTGGCGCACCTCTACCGCGATGGAAAGGGCAACTACCACGTCCAGGCGACCGAGGGCGGCCACACCGACTACGCCCCGCTCGACCTGATCGAGGACGCGATCCTCGCCCGCCTGCGCAAGCGCCACACCCGCGTCTCGGTGGAACGCATTGTCTCCGGCCCCGGTATCGTCGATATCTATGCGACGCTTGCCGCGATGGAGCACAAGGCCATCCACGAACTGACCGACGTGCAGATCTGGACCGCCGCCGCAGAGAGCACGGACAGCCTTGCCGTCGCCGCCGTGGACCGCTTCTGCCTCGCGCTGGGCGCGGCGGCGGGCGACTGCGCGCTGGCGCAGGGCGCGAGCGGCGTCGTCATCGCCGGTGGCCTTGGCTACCGCATCCGCGAGACCATCAAGACCTCGGGCTTTGCCGAAAGGTTCCGCGCCAAGGGCCGCTTCGCCGGCCTGATGGCCACCCTGCCCGTCAAGCTCATCACTCATCCGCAGCCCGGCCTGTTCGGCGCGGCGGCAGCATTCGCAAGGGAGCACCTCCAGTAATGACTACCGTATCCGAAGCCGTCGAAAAGGTCATGCGCCTCGCCCCGGTGATCCCGGTGCTGGTCATCGAGGACATCGAGCACGCCCTGCCGATCGCCGAAGCGCTCGTCGCCGGTGGCCTGCCCGCGCTGGAGGTGACGCTGCGCACCGAATGCGCGATCGAGGCGATCAGGATCATGAAGCAGGTTCCCGGCGCCGTCGTCGGCGCCGGCACCGTGCTGACGCCGGACGACCTCAAGCGCTCGATCGACGCGGGCGCCGAATTCATCGTCTCGCCCGGCCTGACGCCGAACCTGGCCGAAGCCGCCTACAAGTCGAAGATCCCCTTCCTTCCCGGCACCGCCAACGCCAGCGACGTGATGTTCGCGCTGGAATGCGGGTTCGATCGCCTGAAGTTCTTCCCGGCGATGGCAGCCGGCGGCCCGCCCGCGCTCAAGGCGATCTCGGCCCCGCTGATGGCCGCAAAGTTCTGCCCGACCGGCGGCGTGACTCCGCAGAACGCGCCCGAATGGCTGGCGCTGGACGCGGTGATCTGCGTCGGCGGCAGCTGGATGGTCCCCAAGGGCAAGCCGGACGTCGCCAGGATCGAGGCCGAAGCACGCCTCGCAGCGGGCCTCGCCCGCTGATGGCGGCCGGGTCGGGCCAGTTGGCGCTGGGCACCGTCGATGCTCTCGACGCCCGCCTCAAGGAGTTGCACAAGCTCACGGCGGTGACGCCGCTGTTCAACCCGGTGTTCCAGCTTGGGCTGGAACTGTCGCGGGCACTGGAAAATGGCGAGATGTCTCTCGACGACATCGAGGCGCTCGTTTCCGAAATGGACTGCGAGGGGCTGCGCGCCCGCGCTTCCCGGCTCGACCGCATTCTGGGCACCATGCCCATCGCGGAGAACGACAAGGCGCTTGACGCCCTTGCCGAAAAGACCGCCGATGACGACGACTTCACCGCCTTCGCCGTGCGCTGGCAGCGCCCGGCGGCGCATGTCGTCTTCACCGCGCACCCGACCTTCCTGCTGACCGCCGCGCAGACCGAAGCCGTCACCACCTCCGCCTCCAACGGCGATTTCAGCGTAGCCTCGGTCTGCGTCGCCTCGCCCGCTCGCGACACGATCACGCTCGATTCCGAGCATGACGCGGCGATGGCGGCGATGGCACGCGGCCAGAAGGCGCGTGATCGCATCAACGCCCGCCTGTTCGACCTTGCCGCCGCCCGCTGGCCCAAGCGCTGGAAGGGCCTGAACCCGATGCCGGTGCGCTTCGCCCACTGGGTCGGCTACGACATGGACGGCCGCACCGACATCTCGTGGTCCACCTCGATCCGCTACCGGCTTGAGGAAAAGGCCCAACGTCTGGCCGGTTACGCCGAAGCGCTGGAGCAGGCCGCACCGGAAATCGCGGCGCAGCTCTCCCGCGCCCACGCCCACACGGCAGAGGCCGTCGCTGCCTTCAAGCAGGATCTCACCGATCCCGAGGCGCTGTCCGCCGCCGCCAACGGCCTCACCGCCGAGCACGCCGACAAGATCATCAGCCTCGAAGGCGTGATCACCCGGCTTGAGGACGAGGCCCGCCACGCCGATCAGGAGCAGGCGCGCGCCCTCCTCGTCACCGCCGCCGCGATGCGCGCCGACGGCCTCGGCATGGGCGGCATCCACTTCCGCGTGAATGCCTCGCAGCTGCAGAATGCGATCCGCCGCCGCATCGATCCGGATGGCAAGCTCAGCCTTGCCAGCCAGGCCGCGCTGGTGCGGATGCGCGAGCTGCTGGCCGAAGTGAAGCCGCTCAAGTCCAACTTCGCGGCGCTGGCGATCGAGAACAGCACCGCCGTGCGCCAGTTCCTCGCGATGGCGCAGATCCTCGGCCACATCGACGCCGACGCGCCGATCCGCATGCTGGTGGCCGAGTGCGAGGAGCCGACCACCGTGCTCGCCGCGCTCTACTTCGCGCGGATGTTCGGGATCGACGACAAGGTCGATGTCTCGCCTCTGTTCGAGACCGAGACCGCGCTGGAACACGGCGGCCGCTTCCTCGACGCCGTTCTCGCCGAGCCTGCCTACCGCGACTACGCAAGGCGGCGCGGCCGAGTTTCGATCCAGACCGGCTTCTCCGACGCGGGCCGCTTCGTCGGTCAGGTGCCTGCCGCGCTCGCCATCGAACGCCTGCAGGGCCGACTGTCGGAAGCCATGGCCGCCAACGGCTTGTCCGACGTCTGCGCGCTGATCTTCAACACCGGCGGCGAATCGATGGGTCGCGGCTGCCACCCCTCCAGCATCGACGACCGGTTCGACTGGCAGCTCTCACCCTGGGCCCGCCGCCGCTTCCTGCGTGCAGGGATCAGGCTGGAGCCCGAAGTCAGCTTCCAGGGCGGCGACGGCTACCTCTGGTTCGGCTCGGACGAACTGGCGCTGGCCACGCTCACCCGGATGGCCGAGCGCCCGCTGTGGGATGCCGACGTCAACGTGCCGACGGACCTGTTCTATCGCCGCACCGACCTCAGCCTCGACTTCTATCGCGCGATCCGTTCGGTTCAGCATGAGCATCTGGAAAGCTCGACCTACAGCCGCGCGATCACCGCGTTCGGGCTGGGGCTGCTGAACGATACCGGCAGCCGCAAGTCGCGCCGCCAGTCGGACCTTGCCTCCGACCGCTCGATGAACCTGCGCCAGATCCGCGCGATCCCGCACAACGCGATTCTGCAGCAGCTGGGCTACCCGGTGAACGTGATCGCCGGCATCGGCACCGCGGCGGACGGCAACCGCGAGGAAATCGCAGGGCTCCTGCGCGAATCCGCGCGTGGTCGCCAGATCGTGCGTCTCGCCCGCGCCGCCAACGCGCTCGCCTCGATCAAGACCGTCTCGGCTTATGGCGAGCTGTTCAACTCGGCCTACTGGGCCAGCCGCCCCTATCGCGGCGGTGAGGAGAACATCGCCGACGCCTGCCTCAAGCTGGCCGAGTATCTGACCAAGGACGACCGCGCCGGCGTCTACCGTCGCCTCGCCTCGCGCCTGCGGGTCGATGCGCTGAAGCTGCACCGCCTGCTCGATCTCGTCCCGGACGAGGCTCCGCAGGCCGACCGCGAGCATACGCGCCGTTCGCTCGGCGTGCTCCATGCGCTGCGCATCGCGTTGTTCCAGCACATGTTCCTGCGCTCGGTGATGACGCCGCAGTTCAGCCGCGCCAACGACATCAGCCGCGACGACGTGCTGGAGATGTTCTTCACCCTGCGCGTCGAGGACGGCCTGGCCCAGTTGCGCCGCGCCTTCCCGGTGCATTTCCCCTCGATCAGCGACTTCGCGGTGGACGCCCCCAGCGACTACCCGGATTCCAGCGCGACGGGCTATGCGCAGATCCACAAGGACTTCATCGACCCGATCGCGCGTTCCTATGCGCTGAGCCTGCGGATCACCACCGCGCTGGCGAACGAGTTCGGCGCGCACGGGTGACGGGGATTTGAGGGTGTGGCTCACGAGCCGGAACCACGCCCTCCCACACCTGTAACGCCCCCGTCACCCTGAATTCGTTTCAGGGTCCATCGAGCAATTGGTGCCGGAGCGTCGCTGCTTACGCCGCGCTGTCGGTTTGCTGATCCAGCTACCGCGCTATCGGCGAAATGGACCCTGAAACGAGTTCAGGGTGACGGGAAATGGGTGAAAGATCGCGGATCCGGGCTAGCCCCGCGTCCTCACGGCTTGCAGTTCCGTCATCAGAACTTCGACCAGGCCTGCAGCGGGCATCGTCCGCACCAACGGTGCGCCCTGCCCGGCCCACTGCGCTCCGAACCCGTACTCGCCCTTCGCCTTGGCCGCAGCATTCAGTGCCTTCCCGGCGTGATAGGTGATCGGATAGTCCGGCACCTGCCGCCCGCCCACCTGCGCCGCGAGCGCCGTGAAGCGGTTCGCCAGCGCCCGCGCTGGGCGCCCCGACACCAGCGGCGTCAGTGTCGTGTGCCAGGCACCCGGCCCCTTGAGCGCCGCACGATAGCCCTCGTCCGCCGCCGATTCCGGGCAATCGATGAAGGCGGTCCCGAGTTGCGCCGCCACCGCGCCGAGATCGAGCGCGGCGGCGATCCCGGCGCCGTCCATGATGCCGCCCGCGGCAATCACCGGCAGTCCGGTTTCGCGCACCAGCAGCCGCGTCAGCGCCATGGTGCCGAGCCCGGGATCGGGCGCTCCGGGATCGAACATACCGCGATGACCGCCCGCCTCGATTCCTTGCGCGACCACGGCGTCAATCCCGGCTGCCGCGATGGCGCGCGCCTCATCGATATTCGTCGCCGTCGCCAGCATCACGATGCCGCGCTCGCGCAACGCGAAGATGGCATCGGCGGCGGGCAGGCCGAAATGAAAGCTCACCACCGGCGGCCGGGTCTCCAGCAACATCGCCAGCATCGCAGGATCATCCGCGAAACTCGTATAAGGCGATTGCAGAGTTTGTGGCCGCTCGGCCCCGAACTCGGCGAAGAGCGGGCGCAGCCAGTCCAGCCACGCCGCCTCGCATGCGGCGTCGGCAACTGGCGTGCGATGGACGAACAGGTTCACGTTGAAGGGGCGATCCGTACGCTCGCGCAGTTCCCCGATCATGGCCCGCGCGCCGCCAGCATCCGTCGCGCCGACGCCGATCGAGCCAAGCGCCCCGGCGTTCGAGACTTCCGCCGCCAGCAGCGGAGTGCTGGTCCCGGCCATCGGTGCCTGAATGAGGGGCAGGCTCACGCCGAGCCTTTCGAGAAACACCATAACCCGCTCCATCCATTGACCTGATGGCCTTCTAAGCGCCTACCTTGAAAACACAAAGATGCTGCCTCGCAGGCTTCTTCCGCAGAGGCATGGACTTCCGCAAATGGCTTTCCTATGTTTCCTGTACACGCAATAAATGAACAACGGGGGATCGATGATTCCTGCATCTTCGGACTTTGGAACGCTCGCTCGCCTGCTGGCGCCGATTGTCGGCGAGGCCAAGGCGCAAGAGGCTCTGGAGACGCTTCAGATCGCACCGGAACTGGCCGGATCGGCTGAGCGCGCCAGCCGCGCGCAAGTGGCCATGGCGCTCAACGCCGCGCTTTTCCTCGACCTTTTGGAGCGAGTACCGACCGCCGCCCGCTATATCGAGTGGATGCGCGCCACCGGTGAGCCGATCGTCTTCGACCACGGCGCCCTGCGCACGATAGACGGCGCGACCGGCGCTCTGCCCTCGGGACACGAGGCATTCGGCCGTTTTCTCGCTCCGCTGGGTTATGAAGTGCGCGGGCTCTACCCCCTGCCCGCACTGACCATGACCGGGCGCGCCTATGTGCAGATCGACCTGCCCGCCTCCGTGCCGCAGTTCTTCGTCTCCGAACTGCACATCGACCAGCTTCCCGACACCGCACAGGCCGCCGCAGCCGCCATATTCGGGGCGTCCGTCGATCCTTTGGGGGAAGCCGAGTGGGCCGCGCTCTATACGCTCGCGCGCGATGGGGACTGTTCGATCGAGCACGGGGTGACCATTCTGCGCGGGGCCTTGCGTGCCTTCGACCGGCAGCACGCTGCCCCGACGCTGGCGGATTACGAAGCGCTGCTGGAGCATAGCAAGGAGGGTGCCTGGATCGCCACCGAGGGCAATGCTTTCAACCATGCGACCACCCGCGTCCCCGACGTCGAGGCTCATTCCGAGTCTTTGAAATCAGAGGGTTATCCGCTGAAACCGGCTGTCGAGATCTCCCGCAACGGCCGCGTGCGACAGACCGCGATCCTGGCAGACAAGGTCTCGCGGCCCTTCCGCTTGCAAGACGGCAGCGAGGTCATCCGCGAAGTTCCGGGGTCGTTCTACGAGTTCATTTCGCGCGACATCGATCCGGAAACCGGCCTCCTCGACCTCACCTTCGACAGTGGCAATGCGACCGGAATCTTCGCGGTGACGAGACAGCAGGCATGACCAACCTCAAATCCTTCGATCCGGTTGACGGCACGCTTGTCTGGGAAGGTGAAGTCGCTGATTCCGAAGCGGTTTCCGCTGCCCTGCTGCGTGCCCGCAAGGCGTTTGGTACGTGGTCGCAGCTTGGCACTCAACGGCACCTGGAGGGGGTCAAACGCTACCAAGCGGCGCTTGAAGCCCGCAAGGACGCCCTGGCCGAGACCATCGCGCGCGAAACCGGCAAACCGCTCTGGGAAACCCGCACCGAAGTCGCCTCGATGATCGGCAAGGTCGGCATCTCGATCGCGGCGCAGGCCGAACGCGCGGGCGAGAAGCGCACCGACATGCCGTTCGGGCAGGCCGTGCTGCGTCACCGTCCCCACGGCGTGATGGCGGTGCTCGGTCCGTTCAACTTTCCCGGCCACCTGCCCAATGGCCATATCATCCCCGCACTGCTCGCGGGCAACACGGTGGTCTTCAAGCCCTCCGAGATGACGCCCGCCACCGGCGCGCTGATGGCCGGGTGCTGGGCCGAGGCCCTTGCAGATCACCCCCACGTCTTCCAGTGCATCCAGGGCGGGCGCGAAACCGGCGAGGCGCTGGTCGCGGGCGCGATCGACGGGCTGCTCTTCACCGGCTCGGCGGGCGCGGGCGCGCATTTCCGCCGCGTCTTCGCCGACCGGCCCGACGTGATCCTCGCCCTCGAACTGGGCGGCAACAATCCGCTGGTGGCCTGGGACGGTGACGTCGACGAGGCCGCGTCGGTCGTCGTGCAATCGGCCTTCATCACCACCGGCCAGCGCTGCTCCTGCGCGCGGCGGCTGATCGTTCCCGACAACGAGTTCGGCTCCGCGCTGGTGGAGGCCATCGCGGCCCTCGCCGACCGCATCGTCATCGGCGCCTGGAACGAGACGCCCGAGCCGTGGATTGGCCCGCTGATCTCCGATGCTGCTGCCGCCGCCGCGAAGGCCCGCTTCGACGGCCTCGTGACACGCGGCGCCAAGGTGATCCGCCCCTTCAACGGCGTCGAGGGCCGCTCCGCCGCCTTCGTCACACCCGCCATGCTCGACGTGACCGGCGTGTTCGTGCCGGACGAGGAAATCTTCGCCCCCGTCCTGCAGGTCAGCCGCGTGCCGGACTTCAACGCCGCGATGGAAGCCGCGAACAACACCCGCTTCGGTCTCTCCGCCGGGCTCGTAAGCGCCGACGACGCACTGTGGGAGCGCTTCCTCGTCGAATGCCGCGCGGGCGTGGTCAACCGCAACCGCCCGACGACCGGCGCGGCGGGCTCGATGCCCTTCGGCGGACTTGGCGAGAGCGGCAACCACCGGCCGAGCGCCTACTATGCCGCTGATTACTGCGCCTACCCGGTCGCCAGCTTCGAGGCGGCGGACGCCTCGGGCAACGCAGGCGCCCTGAACGGCAAGCTCAGGCCATGAGCGCGCTTTCGGGCGAGGAACTGGACCTGCTCGAAACGATCGAGCGTGCGCCGATCCTCGACCGGACGCTGGACTGGGCCGCGATAAACAGCGGCACGGGCAATCTGGACGGCCTTGAGGCGATGGCCGACCGGCTGGCCCACGCCTTCGCCGCGCTGCCGGGCGAGGTCCGCCTCGTCGATCCCGCGCCGGTCGAGAAAGTCGACAGCAAGGGCCACTTGCGCGAAGTCGGACACGGTCGCCACCTCGTCCTGTCGGTCCGGCCCGAGGCCGACCACCGGGTGATCCTGACCGGCCACATGGACACCGTCTACGCCCGCGAGCACCCGTTCCAGAGCTGCACCTGGCTCGACGCGGACACCCT
>Ga0308171_1002298_pt1 | contig 20729 bp, 19 predicted proteins | sample PhyGR1_FD_202135 | JGI IMG/M metagenome (GOLD analysis project Ga0308171, IMG submission 202135) | Phyllosphere microbial communities from UC Gill Tract Community Farm, Albany, California, United States - DLSLSG.R1 | ecosystem: Host-associated > Plants > Phyllosphere > Unclassified | place: USA... | reverse complement strand
CGCGCTGTGCGTGGGTATTGCCGGTGGCAATTTCTCGGTGGGCGTGGCCTATGTGTCCAAGTTCTTCCCGGCCAGCAAGCAGGGCACCGCGCTGGGCATCTTCGGTGCCGGCAACATCGGCTCGGCGGTGACCAAGCTGCTGGCGCCGATGGTGATGGTGGCGGCTGGCTGGATGATGGTGGCCAAGGTGTGGGCGGTGGCGCTGGCGATTACCGCCGTGCTGTTCTTCCTGTTCAGCAAGGAAGATCCGTCGCTGGAACAGCGCCGCCGTGACGGAGTGAAGCCGGTGCCGTTCTCCGAGCAGATGGCACCGCTGAGGAACCTGCAGGTGTGGCGGTTCTCGTTGTACTACTTCTTCGTGTTTGGTGGTTTTGTGGCACTGGCGCTGTGGTTGCCGCATTACCTGGTGGGGGCGTACGGCATGGACGTCGGCACCGCCGGCATGCTGGCAGCCTGCTATTCGATTCCGGCCAGCCTGTTCCGCGTGGTGGGCGGCTGGATGTCCGACAGGATGGGCGCGCGCCGGGTGATGTACTGGACGTTCAGTGTGTCGGCCATCTGCACCTTCCTGCTGGCCTACCCCGATACCGAGTACGTGGTGAAGGGCATCCATGGTCCGATCCACTTCCACCTGGCCATCGGCGTGGTGATGTTCACCGTGCTGGTGTTCGTGCTGGGCTTCTTCATGTCGCTGGGCAAGGCTGCGGTCTACAAGCACATTCCGGTGTACTACCCCAGGCACGTGGGTGCGGTGGGCGGCGTGGTGGGCATGATTGGCGGCCTGGGTGGCTTCATCCTGCCGATCGTGTTCGGTGCGTTGAACGATGTGCTGGGCATCTGGAGCAGCTGCTTCATGTTGCTGTTCGTGGTGGTGTCTGCGGCCTTGGCGTGGATGCACTTCGCGATCCGCCGGATGGAGCGTCGACACTTCCCGCAGATCGATCGGGAGACCGATCTGCCGGAGGCCATTGATGCGGCTGCCGCGGAACGGGCACGCGGCACGTGAATGGTAGTGCCGGCCGCTGGCCGGCACCTCAACGCAATACGTCACGCTTGATTTCAATCAGGGCGACGCGAAGAGGAACGCGCGAGGATGACAGCCATGAGCTTCCACGTTGATGCGAGCGAGGACACAGCGCTGCAGGCCGCGTTGCTGCGGCAGCCGCGCCATGTGCTGTTTCCACCGGCCGGCCAGTTCAGTGCCGGCTTTGGTGAAAGCGGCTGGCGTACTGCCGTGCAGGCCAGCAACGAGCACCTGATTCCGCGTGGACTGACGCTGGGTTTCCAGACCGGGCGCGTGGGGCGCGACGTGCCGGCCGAGCGCTATCTGGACGCGTTGCTGGCCGCGTTGCGCCTGCAGGCTGATGCTCTGGCCGAGGACCGCGAGGTGGTGGCGATGGTGCTGCAGCTGGGTCTTGCCGAAGCACTGCCGCCGTCGCTGCTGGGGCATTTGCTGGATGCGGTGTCGCAGCACCTGCGCACCGTTGCCCGGCCGCAGGTGGAGGTGCGGCTGGATGCCGGCAGCGTCGTTGCGCCCGCACAGCTGCGTGCGGTGGGCTGCACTCGGCTGAATGTGATCGACCGCGCCGATTCACCTGGCCCGGCAATGCTGGCGCAGGCGCGTCACGCTGGCTTTACCGCGCGCTACTACCAGTTGCGTGTGCCCGCTGCGGAGGATACGGGGTTTATCGGACGACTGCAGGCCGTGCTGGCAGATGCGCCCGAGCGCGTGCTGTTGCCGGCGCCGTGTGCGCTGCCCGTGCATCCCTCATCGGCATGCTGGCTGCAGGCATGGAAGCTGCTGCGCGAGGCGGGTTATGTGGGCATCGGCGGCGACCATTACCAACGCGGGGACCTGCCGGACCCGAACGGCCCGGGTGATGGCCAGCGTCATTGCGATCTGGCAGGCGTGCCCCGCCGGGATCGCAGCGATTTCATCGGCATCGGCCTGGCGGCGTGCAGCCAGATTGGTGAGGTGTTCTGCCGGTCGGAGGATGACCTGGAGCGCTGGCAGGCACGCCTGCAGGCAGGGCATGTGGGCGTGGCCGCTGGCCTGATCCTGTCGGAGGAGGAGCGGCTGGCTGCGGAGGTGGCGCAGAGCATCGCCTGCGATCACGCGCTGGATGCCGCCGCCTTCGAATGGCGCAATGATGTTCCGTTCGATGAATGCTTTGCCGAGAGCCTGCCTGCACTCGCCCCGCTGCTCGCACGGGGCTGGGCGCGCTGGGACGGCCGCGTGCTTCGCTTGGCCGAGGAAGGACGGTTGCTGTGGCGTATGATGGTCGCATGCTTCCGGCCGGCGGCCGCCATCGCTTGAGTGCTGTCCCGATGTCTTCAACTCCGCCCTCCCAGGCCCGCCCCGGCCGGGCAACGCCGAATCCCGCCGCCGCCGATGATGGCGACGCGCTGCGCTTCTGCAGCACCTGTGCCTTCTCCGATGCCTGCATGTCGCAGGGCTATGACAAGACGGCGCTGGGCGAACTGCATGTGCTGGTGGACCATGTCGGGCCGTTCCATGCGGGGGACTACATCTTCCGTGCGGGTGAGGCCTTCGATTCCATCGCCGCTGTGCGCGCAGGCATGGTCAAGACCTTCGTTGACGACAGCCAGGGCAACGAGCAGGTGCTGGGTTTTGCTCTGCCAGGCGAGGTGATCGGCCTGAATGCGATCCACGGTTCGCGCTTCCCCTGCAATGCCGTGGCGCTGGATACGGTGCACCTGTGCCGCATTTCGTTCCCCAAGCTGAGCCTGCTGGCCACCCGCATGCCGGGGCTGCAGGCCAAGCTGTTCAGCCTGCTCAGCGCGGAGATCGGCAAGGTTGCCACGCTGGCGGCCAACCACCGCACCGAGGAGCGGATGGCGGCGTTCCTGCTGGACATGTCCGCGCGTTATGCGCGGCGTGGTTTTTCCGCGACCCGCTTCAACCTGACCATGGCCCGCACCGAGATCGCCAACTATCTGCGGATGGCGCCGGAGACGGCCAGCCGCGTGCTGCGGCGGTTGAGCGATGATGGCGTGATTGCGGTGAAGCAGCGCGAGATCCTGCTGCTGCAACCGGACCGGCTGGCGGCACTGGCCGTGGCGGATGAAAACGAACCCGATTGAACCTGGCCAGGGAGCCGACGATGAAGCGATGGGCAATGGTGTTTCTGGGTCTGCTGGCCACGCTGCCTGCGTGGGCCGGGAACCTCACCGTGTCGGCAGCATCCAGCCTTACCGAGAGCTTCCGCGAGCTGGGCGCCGCCTATGAGAAGGCGAACCCGGGCAGCAGGGTCGACTTCAACTTTGCCGCTTCCGGCGTGCTGCTGCAGCAGATCGCTCGCGGCGCACCGGTGGATGTGTTCGCCTCGGCCGATGAGGCAACGATGGACCAGGCGGCGCAGCAGAAGCTGCTGGCGACGGGTACGCGCGAGGTCTTCGCGGTGAACGCGTTGTGGGTGGTCGTGCCGCCGCAGGCGAAGGCGCCGCCGCGCGCACTGGCCGATCTGGCGGGCGCCGGCGTGCAGCGCATCGCACTGGGCAACCCGGACAGCGTGCCGGTGGGCCGCTACGCGCAGGGGGCGCTGCAGGCCGCCAAGCTGTGGCCGGCCGTGCAGGGCAAGGTGATCAGTACGCAGAACGTGCGGCAGTCGCTGGATTACGTGGCGCGGGGCGAGGTGGATGCGGGGTTTGTCTACGCCACCGACGCGCAGGCAATGCCTGATCGCGTGCGGCGTGCGTTCCAGGTTCCGGTTGCCGGACGCATCGCCTATCCGCTGGCGGTGGTGCAGGCCAGCGCGCAGCCGGTGGAAGCCAGGCGCTTCGCAGCGTTCGTGCGTTCGGCGCAGGGCCAGGCGATCCTGCAGAAGCACGGGTTCGGCAAGCCCTGACGGATGGACCTGGACTGGAGCGCACTGGGATTGTCGTTGAAGGTGGCCGGCTGGGCCACGGCGATCAATCTTGTTGCCGGCGTGGCACTTGGCGCGCTGCTGGCGCGACGGCGCTTTCCCGGCCGGGAACTGCTGGATTCGATACTGACCCTGCCGATGGTGCTGCCGCCGACGGTGCTGGGCTATTACCTGCTGGTGCTGATCGGGCGCAATGGCCCGATCGGCACCTGGTTGCAGTCGTGGTTCGGCATCAACCTGGTGTTTACCTGGCAAGCGGCGGTGATCGCTGCTGCGGTGGCGTCGTTTCCGCTGGTGTTCAAACCGGCACGCGCTGCATTCGAGGAAGTGGATGGTCAGTTGGAGCAGGCCGCGCGCACGCTGGGCGTGTCCGAAGCGGCGGTGTTCTTCCGCATTACCCTGCCACTGGCATGGCGCGGGATTCTGGCCGGCCTGCTGCTGGCATTCGCACGCGCGATGGGCGAGTTCGGCGCCACGCTGATGGTGGCCGGCAGCATTCCCGGCCGCACGCAGACCTTGTCGATCGCCATCTATGAAGCGGTGCAGGCGGGGCAGGATGGCAAGGCCAATGCGCTGGTGATCCTGACGTCGGTGGTGTGCATCGTGATCCTGCTGCTGGCCTCGCGGCTGGTAGGTGGGCGCCGCCGGGAGCTGCGCGATGTGGCTTGACCTGCAGGTGCAGCGGCGATTGCAGGCGTCCGGCCAGACGTTTGAGCTGGACGTTGCACTGCAGTGCACGCAGCGGCAGGTGGTGCTGTTCGGGCCGTCCGGCGCCGGCAAGAGCCTGACGCTGAAAGCGGTGGCCGGCCTGCTGTGCCCGGAGCATGGGCACGTTCGCCTGCACGGGCAGACACTGTTCGATGCGGAAGCGGGTGTCGATCTGCCGCCGCAGCGTCGTCGACTCGGTTACGTGTTTCAGGACTACGCGCTGTTTCCGCACCTGAGCGTGCGCCAGAACGTGGCGTTCGGGCTGCAGCGGGGCTGGTTGAATCCACCGCGCGGCACCCGTATCGAGGCAGTAGAGCAATGGCTGCAGGCATTCCGGATCGAGCACGTGGCGGATCTGCTGCCGTCGCAGGTATCGGGCGGACAGCGCCAGCGCACGGCGTTGGCGCGTGCACTGGTGACCCGGCCGCAGGCGCTGCTGCTGGACGAGCCGTTCGCAGCGCTCGACCACGACCTGCGCCAGCACCTGCGCCAAGAGCTGGAAACCGTGCTGGATGAAACCGGTATTCCGCTGCTGCTGATCAGCCACGACCCGCAGGATGTGGCGGTGTTCGGCCAGCAGGTGGCGCGCGTGGTGGATGGACGCATCGTCGGCGGGTGACGCGCGGCGTTTGTGCCGGGCCCTATCCTGGCGCGCCGTGTATCCACGCAGGTAGTGCCGGCCGCTGGCCGGCAGCGTCGTAGCGCCAACAGCTGCCGGCCAGCGGCCGGCTCTACCCGAAGGACGGTTCAATACAGCTCGCAGTGGGTGCGGCCCTCACCGCGCAGGGTATCCCAATGTCCTTCGCCACCGATCGCGTCGATGGCGTCGCGCACCGCACCTTCCAGGTGGCTCTTGTTGCCACACAGGTAGATGTGGCCGCCACGGGCCAACACATCCCGCATCTGAGCCGCCTGCTGCTGCAGCACATGCTGCACATAGACCTTCTGCGCGGCATCGCGGGAGAACGCGGTGTGCAGGCCAGCCAGTACGCCACGCGCCTGCCAGTCCTGCAGTTGTTCGCGATACAGGAAGTCGTGCTCGCGGTGCTTCTCGCCGAACACCAGATGGACCTCCCGTGCATCGCCGGCTGCCTGCAGTTCCTGCATCAGGCCCATCAGTGGCGCGATGCCGGTACCGGTACCCACCAGCAGCAGAGGTGCGTTGCCGCCTTCGGGCAGATGGAAGCCGGGATTGGAACGGCAGTACACACGCGCCGTGTCGCCGCCGTGCAGCAGGCTGCCGGTGGCGGTGCCGAAGCGTTCGCGGCCACGCAGCGTGTAGCGCACTTCGCGCACGCACAGGCTCAGCTGGTCGTCGCGCGGATGTGAGGCAATCGAATAGGCGCGCGGCAGGCAGGGTGAGAGCAGCTCGCGCAATCGCGCCAGCGGGACCGACTGCGGGGTGGCGTGGTCCTGCAGCACGTCCAGCAGGTCCAGGCCATGCAGGTAGGCGTCCAGTTCGCGTTTCTGGCTGATCTTCAGCAGGCTTTTCAGTACGTCGCTACCCCCCAGCCTGGCCAGTTCGCGCAGTACACCCTTGCTGAGCAGGCGCAGTTCGCGGTCGCGCAGGGCGTCGACGGCGCTGGAATCGCCATACCAGCTGGCCAGGGCCTGCAGCAGCGCAGGATCGTTTTCTGCAACCAGATGCAGGGTATCGCCTGCCCGGTAGGCCATGCCGCTGCCAGCGATGTCCAGCTGCAGGTGCCAGGCGGCCGGGGTGCTGTGATTCAGCCGGCGCCGTTCGGCAATGCGCGCGGCGAACGCGTTGTCTTCGCCGTAGGCCGTCACCTGCAGGCGCAGATCCTGGCCCGCAGTCGCATCACCGTCCAGCACTTGGCCCAGCACCGGCCGCCACTGCTGGAAAAACTGTTCGTAGCCGAGGTCGGCATCGACTCGGCGCAGCAGCGGCTGCGCCTGACGATCGCTCAACGCTGCATCCAGCGCCTTGGTGAAACCGCAGAAGCTGGGGTAGCCGGTATCCCCCAGGCCGAACACCGCGTAGCGCAGCCCGGGAAGGGCGGGGACCTGCCGCAGCGATTCGAAGAAGCGCTCACCATTGGCCGGCGGCTCGCCGTCGCCGAACGAACTGGAGATGGCCAGCAGCACATCACCGTGGCCGAGGCTGGCCACATCGATGTCATTGAACGGCAGGACCTGGGGCCCATGCGGCTGCAGGTCCGGGTCCGCACCCAGGCGCTGGGCCAGGGCGCGGGCGTTGCCCGACTCGGAGGCGAAACCCACCAGCAGCCGGCTGATGGGCCTGCGTGTGGGGATGGCGTTCACGCAGCCTCGTAGGCGTCGTCGAACTTTTCCTTGCTGAACTCGACCAGGTCGTAGTTCTGCATCAGGTCGTTCACCACGCGGCGGATGCTGATGTACGAGGTGATGTTGCCTTCGGCGTCGAACAACGGCTGCACGGTGGTGTCGACCACGTAGAGCACGCCGCCCTTGCCAAGGTTGGGGACGATGCCGGTCCAGGTCTTGCCGGCCTTGATGGTGTCCCACATGTCCTTGTAGACGGCCTTGGGTACGTCCGGATGGCGGACGATGCTGTGCGGCTGGCCGATCAGTTCCTCGCGCGCGAACCCCGTGAGCGTGCAGAACAGGTCGTTGGCATAGGTGATGTTGCCCTGCAGGTCGGTGGTGGAAATCACCATCACGTTCTGCATGGCGTTGAGCAGCTGGGCGTTGTCGGGGGTGTAGCTCATCGCAGGTCCTTTGGATGCCGGCGACGCCGGCGTATTGGGTTCCTGCATAGAGATACGCCCGCGCGGCGGCGGGCGGTTTGACATTGATCAAGCGGGTGGCTGGATCGGCTGCGACCGGGTGTCGCAGGGTGTTCCGCCGGGCATGGCCCGGCGCTACCAGGGGGCAGTACAAGCCCATGGGGCTCGTTGGCGCCATCCATGGCGCCAACGGTCCTGCCTGCCCACACCTCCCTGCGCCTGACAGTTCCCCGCAACCTGTCGGGGTCGGATCCCGCTGCTGTGAAACGGGCTCTGACACCGGGAGCAGATGAGCATGTCTGTTCGATTCATTGATTCCTGATGGGTGACTGGGTTCACGGAGCTTGGCTCCACGTCGGCTGTGGGCGGTAGTCATCGCAATGACATGTGCCCCCGGTACGGTTTGAGCCCGCTTGCTGGTCGCGCGCGGGCCGGGGTTCCGGTCGTGCCGCGCGTCCACTGCAGCTGCTGTCGCTGCCGAGGGTCATGTGTTCTACGTCAGGGGGCTGAATGGACACCATGCGGTCAGAACTTGGAAAGTGGCCATCGCGGCATGGCTGCTGCTGCCCTTTGCTGCTGCCGCGCAGGACGTTGTTCATGCCTACGACATCCCTGCGCAGCCGCTGGAACAGGCGGTCGAGCGCTTCAGTGTCATCAGTGGGTGGTCGGTGATGTACCCCGGTGACCTTGCCGCCGGGCGCAGCAGCCACGCGCTGAGGGCCAGCCTGCCGCCACTCCCCGCGTTGCAGGCGCTGCTGCAGGACACCGGCATTGAGGCTGAGATGATCGGCGGGCAGCGCGTGGTGCTGCGCCGGGGCACGCCCTCGGCCGCCGAACCCGGTGTCGGTGCCGAACTCACGGATGCGGAACGTCGGCATCGCTATGGCGGGCTGCAGCAGCGCATGCGCGCGGTGTTCTGTGACGACCCGGAGATCGCGCCCGGGCGCTATGCCGCGATGCTGCGCTTCCACGTCGACAGCGACGGCCAGGTGCATGCGCCCGAGCTGCTGTCAGGCAGTGGCAACACTCGCCGCGATGCACGCCTGCTGCAGGCGCTGCAGGGCCTGGTGCTGGCGCCCGATGCCGCCTCGCTGCCGCAGCCGGTGACGCTGCAGATCCGGCCTTCCGGTACCGACCACGACTGTGGCCGGCGCTCGTCCCTTCCATGACTTCAAGGATTCGAACATGAGCAACGGTATGGCTGGGGCAGTTGACCTGATGGACCATCTTCTGGGGGCCTACGACGAGCTGAAGCGCCGGCTGGTGCGCAAGCTGGGCTCGGAAGAGCTGGCCGGCGACGCGTTGCAGGACACGTGGATGCGCCTGAGCACGCGTCGCGATCGCCTGGATCCGGTACAGAACCCCGCCGCGTATCTGCTGCGCATGGCGATGAACACCGTTATCGACCGCCAGCGCGCCGATCATCGCCTGCTGAGCCTGGAAGAAGTGGATACGTTGATGGACATGGCCGACCCCGGCCCCGGGCCGGCACAGGCCGCCGAGCAGGAGATGGCGCTGGAAGACATGGTCGGCCTGCTGCAGCGGATGCCCGAGCGCCGCCGCCGGATACTGCTGGCGATCCGCGTGGACGGCCTGCAGCAGCGCGATGTGGCCGAGCACCTGGGCGTTTCGCTGCGGCTGGTACAGCGTGAGCTGAAAGCCGCACAGGATTACCTGGCCGAACGCAGCGGGCAGGGACGGCAGGTGCGGTTCTGAGGCACGGCATCCGTCTACACTTTGACGCCGAGCAGAACCCCGCAGCGTGCGGGGACGGCAAGAGCCCTCATGGACGCTGACGATCAACTGCACCGCCCGCTCGACGCCGTGGAGCGCCAGGCCCATGCGTGGGTGGTGCGGTTGACCTCGGGCGAAGCCACTGCGGCCGATGCCAGGAAATTCCGCCAGTGGTGCGAGGCCGATCCCGGCCATCGGCACGCTTTTGCCCGCGCGAAACGGCAATGGGAACAGGTGCGCCTGGCCGGCGAGCAGCTGCCTGCCGCTGCGCGCCGGCCGCAGCCTGCAACCCCGGCACAACGCTGGAGCCGGCGTGCATTCCTGGGTGCGGCCGTGGCGGCACCGGCGAGCCTGGCCGTGGTGGCCGCGCTGCACCCGCCGCTGGGCCTGTGGCCTTCGGTGACGGCGATGACCGCCGATTTCCATACCGGAACCGGCGAGCGGCTGCAGATTGCGCCGACGCCGCACCTGACGATTGAACTGGATACCCAGAGCAGCCTGCGCCGACGCAGTGACGCCCTGGGTGAAGGTTTCGAGCTGGTGCAGGGACAGGCGGCGATCGAGGCCGCTGCGGGAGCGCGCCTGGCGCTGTTCGCCGGGGCGGGTTGCCTGGTGGCCGAGGAGGGCGCAGCACGCCTGGATGTGCGCAACACCGATGGCCAGGTGCGCGTGACCTGCCTGCGCGGCAGCGTGCGCATCGAGCATCCACAAGGTCGCCTGCAGCTGCAGGCCGGCCAGCAGACGGTGTATGACGAGCGCCTCAGCGGCGTGGTGGCCGAAGCCGTGGCGGCCGAAGTCAGCGCCTGGACCGAAGGCATGCTGGTGTTCCGCCGCGCGCCACTGCGTGAGGTGGTGGCCGAGATCAACCGCTACCGGCGCGGCAAGGTACTGCTGGGCGAATCCGCATTGGCGCGGGCGCCGGTCAGTGGTCGCTTCCGCATTGATGATCCGGATGCCGCACTGGAGCAGCTCGGGCAGACGCTGTCACTCGGCCTGCGTCGCTTTCCCGGTGGAATTGCCGTCTTGGGGTAAGACCCTGGCTGCGCGCGACGCGCACGCCCGCCGCATGCATGGAGAGGCCAAGGATGCGCAACGAGACCATCGGTGTGTTGGATCTGCGCCGCAATCTGTCGGCGCTGCTGGAAACCACCCAGCGGCGGCCGCTGATGGTGCACCGCTATGGCGCGCCGTGGGTATGCGTGGTGTCTGACCTGCAGTGGCGGCAGCAGGCGGTGCTGCTGGAGTTCGAGCCACAGGACCATCCGTTGGCGATGCTGCTGCGGTTGCAGCGGCAGGCGCTGCCACTGTCAGAATTGGGAACGCTGCCTGCCGCTGCACTGGCACGTGCCTTGTTGCTGATGGCCATGCATGGCATCGAGGGCCTGGCGGCACTTCACGATCATGTACGCTACCACCGGTTGTGGCACTGGTTCGTGGCCGCCAGCGATGCACAGATGGAGGGATGGCAGCTGCCACTGCTGCAGGCGGCGACGGCCACGCTGTTCGATGACCCGGACGCGATGCACGCGCTGGCGACATTCGCGCAGCGCAGCGATGTTGCCGTGCTGGCCCGGCGGTGTGGTGGAGAGGCGCCGCGCCTGGACCTGGAAGCCTGCAGGCGGATGACGCTGCGGTGACATTCCCGCGATGCTGCCACGCACTGCCCAACATCGCATTTGTGCTGTCGCTTCGGTTGCCTTGCTGACGTCTTCTGCAGAGTACGACGCTTCCGCGTCGCGGAGTGCAGGCGACGCCGATGAACGACAGTCGCAGGATCAGCATGTTGGAGCTGGACCGCCACCTGAGCCAGTCGCTGGAGCAGGCGCGGCATGCGCCAGTGAATGTGCAGCGCTATGGGCAGCCGTGGGTGTGGATGCTGTCCAGCGATGCCTGGGCCGACGCGGCAAGATGGTCAGCGCTGGATGTCAGCGGGCATCCGTTGATGCTGCTGCGGCAGGCGCTGGACGCGTGCCTGCAGCCGTGGCCGGAATCGGCCACGGTCACTCTTGCGCAGGAGGGCGCGGAGGTGCGCAGGGTGCAGCGAGCGGTGCTGCTGGTGGCGCTGCGCGCCCCGGGCAGCGTGCAGCGCCTGCACGACGATCTGCGCTATCACCAGGTGTACCGGCAGTTCATCGGCTTCGACCATGGCATGGCCTGGTCGCCCCTGCAGTGCATGCGCCTGCTGCAGGCATGCGCTACGCCATTGCTGCAGCACTGCGTGGACGACACGCTTGCGCGTGCTCCATCGTCGCTGCTGCGCGCTGCCTGCGTGGCGAACGCGCGCTGCCCTGCTGATCGGCTGCAGGCACAGCCGATTTCCGCAGGATGTTTATCGTACTGACACATGCGCCGCTGACCATGGGGCGGCGGTCTCTTCCAGGATGACGAGGGCGGAACAATGGCAACGCAGATGGGTGGTCGCAGGGCTCGGCAGCAGGGCTTCAGCCTGATCGAGATCATGGTGGTGGTGGTCATCATCGGCATTCTGGCTGCACTGATCGTGCCCCGGTTGATGGATCGCCCCGACCAGGCCCGCGTGGTGGCGGCACGCCAGGACATCGCCGCGCTGATGCAGGCCATGAAGCTGTACCGGTTGGACAATGGCCGTTATCCCAGCGCAGAACAGGGCTTGCAGGGGTTGCTGAAACCGCCGCAGGGCAGCGGCGCGATGCCGGTCACGCCCTACCTCGACCGCCTGCCGGATGACCCGTGGGGGCACCCTTACCAGTACCAGAACCCGGGCACGCACGGCGATATCGACGTGTTCTCGCTGGGGGCCGACAGCAAGCCCGGCGGCGAGGCCGGCAACGCGGACATCGGCTCCTGGCAGTTGTGAGGCCGAACCATGGCACGCCGGAACATTCCAGGTGCGTTTGCCCGCCAGCAGGGCATGGCGGTGATCGTGGCGATGCTGGTGGTGGCACTGGTGGCGGTGATCGCCACTGCGCTGCTGACCCGGCAGTCGGCACAGCTGCGTGCGGTGCGCAGCGATCAGCTGCGCATGCAGGTGCGTATGACCGTAGATGCCACTTTGGAGCGCGCGGCGCGGCAGTTGCGTGACGACGCACGCGAGCAGTTGACCACCGTTGGCAACGGGCGCTGGGCGCGGCCGCTGCAGCTGCAGTCGCCGCTGCCGGTGCACCTGCAGCTGGTGGACGCGCAATCGAGGTTCAACCTGCGCACGCTGCTGGCCGACGGCCAGCCTGCCGCCGAGGCACTGCGCGCATTCACCACGCTGTGTATGGGGCAGGGGTTGCCCCGCGCGGCCTGTGCCAGCGCCGCAACGCAGATCCAGTCGCGCCTGCGCGATGGCGATCGGCAGGCGCGGGCACCTTTGCCGCGTGAGTCGCTGGTCGAACAGGTGCTGGCAGGCACCGATCCGGTGGCGGTGCAGGCACTGGCGCAACGTACGGTGATGCTGCCTGCGCAGACGCTGGTCAACGCCAATACAGGTGACATTGCCGTATTGCAGGCGGTTGCACCGGGGGTGGATGCCGGACGCCTGCAGGCGCTGCTCGGCGAGCGAGATCGTGGCCACTGGCTGCTCAACCGCGGTGACATCGCCAACCGGCTGCAGCTGAGCAACGAACAGATGGCGCTGATGCCGCTGGGCATCCACAGCGAGTGGTTCCTGGCGGTAGGGCAGGTGCAGGCAGACGGCACCTCGGTGGATTTCCGTGCGTTGATCTGGCGCGAGTACCGCGACGACAGCGTGCGTGTGCAACGGGTATGGACAAGGATCGGTGCATGAGCACGCAGCTGAGAGTGCGCCTGCCGGCGCTGGAACGATTGCATGAGGACAGCGCGGTCGAGTGGGCGCAGCTGCACAAGGACCGCGTGCTCGCAACGGGTAGCGATCCTCTGCCGACGCTGGGCCAGCGCTTTCCGCAGGCGAAGGTGCATGCGAGCCTTGACCCGCAGGACCTGATCCTGCTGGAGCTGCAGCTGCCGCCGCTGCCCGGGCGACGCCTGCAGGCGGCCCTGCAGGGTGAAGTGGAAGCGATGCTGCTGGATGATCTGCAGGAGGTGGCACTGGGCCATGGCACGCAGGCGGCCGATGGCACGGTGGCGGTGGCGTGGCTTGGCCTTCAGGCAATTGCGCGCGTGCAGCAGCAGGTGCGGGATTGCGGCCTGCAGTTGCAGGCGCTGTACCCAACGCCCCTGCTGCTGCCGTGGGCCGTCGACCAGGCCACCCTGCAGCTGTGTGGTGAGCAGGTGCTGGTCCGCTGTGGCCGTGATCGTGGCTTCGTGCAATGGTGCGGTGGGCGTGACCTGGCCTCGGTGATGCAGGTGCTGGCCGTGCGATTGCAGCAGTCCGGGGTCCAGGCAGTGCAATGGATCGATGCCGTGCCGCACCCGTGGCCCGAGTGTCTTCCAGCGAGCGTGCTGACGCAGGCAGCGCAGTGCAGCGGTCCGCTGCCCGGCTGGTCGCTGCCGTTGCCAGCCTCGGGTGCAGGTGCGCCACGCCTGGCCATCGGTCTTGCGCTGGCGGCGGCGGTGCTGGCGGCGCTGGGCCTGCAACTGCAGGTGTCGCGCTGGCACAGCGAGGGTCAAGCCCTGCAGCAGGACATGGCGCAGGAGTTCAGCACGCACTTCCCCGAGATCCACGATGTGGTCGATCCGGTTGTGCAGGCACGGCGGGCACTGGCGGTGCCGGCAGCGCCACGGGCACTTCCTGCCGTGCAGCAGCAGGTTGCCAGCATGCTGCAGGCCATCCCCGAGTTGGCTGGCCAGGTTCGCAGCCTGCGCTATCAACCGGGCCAGATGGACCTGGAACTGGACGCTGACGCGCGGGTGTTGGCCGAGGACGCGCAACGGCTGGAGCGCTGGCAGCAGTCGATGCAGGCACAAGGGCTGCAGCTTGCGTACGACGCAGGTGGCCGCTTGCGGATCAGCAGCGGGACCGCGCCGTGACTACAGCGGAACGACGACCGGGAGGCTTCTTGCGAGGACTGACGCAGCGTTGGCAGCGGCTGGCGGCGCGCGAGCGCGCGATGCTGCTGTTGATGGCTGCGGCGATAGCGGCGGCCGCACTGTGGCTGGGCTGGCTGCAGCCGCTGCTTGAGCAGCGCAGCCATTGGCAGGCTGAACTTCCACGGCTGCAGGCGCAGGCGGCAGCACTTGCCCCGCTGCTGCGCGCCCGTGAACAGCAGCTGGCGCAAGGCCGGCGGCCGACACTTGCAGGCCTGCGCCAACAGATCACCGCTGCGGGCCTGGCCGGCAGCCTGCATATCGAAACGCGCGACGGGCGCTGGCACCTGCAGGTGCGCAGTGTGCCCGCCGATGCGCTCTGGAACTGGCTGCTGCCTCTGCTGGCCGATCCGGCCATCGAACTGCAGCAACTGCAACTGCAACGCACAGGGGACGCGAACATGCCGGCGGCACGGATTTCCGGAAACATCGTGATGGCCGCCCAGGGCGGTGGCCATCCATGAAGGCGATGCGCAGCCTGGGCTGCAGCGCGGCATTGGCACTGGTGGTGGGGCTGGCCCATCTTCCGGCACCGGTGCAGGCGCAGGACGCCAATGGCGAACCGGTGCAGCTGAACCTGGTGGACACCGACATCGGTGGCGTGCTGCGCATGGCGGCACGCTTCACCGGCCGCCAGTTCCTGGTGGACCCACGGGTGAGCGGCAAGATGACCGTGGTCTCCGATGGGCCGGTCAGCCCTGTGCAGGCCTACCAGTTGCTGCTGGGTGCACTGCGCATGCGCGGCTTCGCCGTGGTTGAAAGCGGAGGCGTCAGCCGGGTGGTTCCACAGGCCGATGCCAAGCTGCTGGGTGGGCACGTCGGTGCCGGTGGTGCGGGCGGCGAGATAGCCACGCGCACGTTTGCCCTGCGCTACGAAAGTGCCGCGGCACTGGTGGCGGTGCTGCGGCCGATGATCACCGCGGACAATCCGATCACCGCCAACCCGGGCAACAACACCCTGGTGATCACCGACTATGCCGACAACCTGGAGCGCATCGCGCGGGTGATCGCCAGCGTGGATACACCGGCCGGCATGGACACCGACGTGGTGAAGCTGCAGCAGGGCATTGCCGTGGACGTGGCGGCGATGGTCGCACCGCTGCTGGATGCGCAGGGCGCGGAGCCGGCGCAGAAGGTGGTGGTGATGGCCGACCCGCGCAGCAACAGCGTGCTGCTGCGTTCCAGCAGCCCGGGCCGCACGCGCCTGGCGCGACAGCTGGTGGAGAAGCTGGACAAGGCCCAGGACGAGTCCGGCAACCTGCATGTGGTGTACCTGCGCAACGCCCAGGCCACCCAGCTGGCCGGGGTGCTGCGTGGCGTGGTGGCAGGGCAGAGTGACGCGCCGGCACTGGGCAGCAGCGATGGCATCACCGCATTGCCGGGCGAGACCAGCCGCAGCGCCAGCACGCCAGCGCAACCTGCGCAGGGCAAGAACAAAGGCAATGCGCTGGAATCGCCGCGGCTTGATCCCGGCCGTCGCGAACCGATCGATGCCGGCAGCACCGGCTTCAGCCAGAACGGCATTTCGGTGCAGGCCGACATCGCCACCAACACCTTGCTGATCTCTGCCCCGGAGCCGGTGTACCGCAACCTGCGGCGGGTGATCGACCAGCTGGACCAGCGTCGGGCGCAGGTGCTGGTGGAGAGCCTGATCGTGGAGGTCAACCAGACCGACGCCGCCGAACTTGGCGTGCAATGGATGCTGGGCAACGGCCGCACCTTCGGTGGCACCCATTTCGGCGGCACCACCGGTGGTAGTGGGCTGAACACCACCGCGCGCACCACGCTGGACGTGCTGCCGAAGGACGGGCTGAACATCGGCGTGATCGACGGCACGATCAACCTGCCGGGCGTCGGCCAGATCCTCAACATGAAGGCGCTGGCCAATGCCCTGCAGAGCAAGGGTGGCGCCAACATCCTGTCTACGCCCAACCTGATGACCCTGGACAACGAGGCGGCCAGCATCATGGTCGGGCAGACCGTGCCGTTCGTCAGTGGCCGCTATGTGACCGATGGTGGTGGTGGCAGCAACAACCCGTTCCAGACCATCGAGCGCGAGGACGTGGGCCTGAAGCTGCGGGTGCGCCCGCAGATTTCCGAGGGCGGCACGGTAAAGCTGGACATCTACCAGGAAGTGAGCAGTATCGATGCGCAGAGCTCGGGCAGCGCCGGCATCATCACCAACAAGCGGGCGCTGGATACCAGCGTGCTGCTTGATGACGGCCAGATCATGGTGCTGGGCGGCCTGCTCGAAGACAGCGTCAGCCACGGCCGTGATGCCGTGCCAGGACTGGGGAAGATCCCGGTGCTGGGCGCGCTGTTCCGCAGTGATACGCGCAAGCGGGCCAAGACCAACCTGATGGTGTTCCTGCGCCCGCACGTGGTGCGCGACCCGGCCGCCGGACAGCGCCTGACCCGCGATCGCTACGACTACATGCGCAATGCACAGGCCGCTGCGCAGCCGGTACAGAGCTGGGCGTTGCCGGCGCTGTCGGCACCGCAGTTGCCGCCGCAGGATCTGTCGGTGCTGGGCCAAGGCAATGCACGTGATGGCCAGGGCCAGCCGCTGCAGAACGGCAGCCTTGCAGCGTTGCACCCGGCCAGCGAGGGCACTGTGCAGGTGGTGCAGTTCGCGCAGGGGCTGGACGCAGCGCGTGCCACGCAGGCCGTGGCACAGGTGCGGGCGCTTGGCCTGCAGGCCTATGCCGAAACCACGCCGGGCGAAACTGGGCAGCGTCTGCGGGCGCGTGTGGCACGCGACCCGGCCACCTTCGACCCGGCGCTGCAGCAGCTGCGCGGATTGGGCTACACCCCGGAACTGGTCATCGGCCCATGAGCGTGACCACGCCGCCGCCAGCGCTGCCGTATGCCTGGGTGCGCAACCACGGCGTGATGCTGTCCGAGGCCGGTGGCGAGCCGGTGCTGCTGGGCACCGCCGATACCGCGGCGTGGGCCGTGGCCGAACTGCGCCGACGGCATGGCCCGCTGCCGTTCCAGGCGCTGGACGCCGCGACCTGGCAGCAGCGGTTGGGTGAGCAGTACCGTGACGGTGGCGACGCCGCTGCCGTGGTCGGTGCCGCCGAAAGCGAGGTTGACCTGGACCGGCTGATGCAGGACATGCCGGAGGTGACCGATCTGCTGGATGCACAGGACGACGCGCCGGTGATCCGCATGATCAACGCCCTGCTGGCACAGGCCGCGCGTGACGGTGCCAGCGATCTGCACATCGAACCTTTCGAAACCCATTCGGTGGTGCGCTACCGCGTCGATGGCACCCTGCGCGACATGGTGCAGCCACGGCGTGCGCTGCACGCGGCACTGGTCTCGCGCATCAAGATCATGGCCCACCTGGATATCGCCGAGAAACGCCTGCCCCAGGACGGGCGCATTGCGATCCGCGTGGGTGGCCGGCCGCTGGATATCCGCGTCTCCACCGTGCCCACCGGGCACGGCGAACGGGCGGTGCTGCGCCTGCTGGAAAAGGATGCCGGCCGGTTGCAGCTGCAACGCCTCGGCATGGCCGACGATACGCTGGCCACCTTCACCGGATTGATCCGCCAGCCGCATGGCATCGTGCTGGTGACCGGGCCGACCGGCAGCGGCAAGACCACATCGCTGTATGCGGCACTGGGGCAGCTGGACAGCAGCACCAGCAACATCCTCACCGTGGAAGACCCGGTGGAGTACGACTTCGCCGGCATCGGCCAGATCCAGGTCAACGCGCGCATCGGCATGAGTTTCGGCACCGCATTGCGCGCCATCCTGCGCCAGGATCCGGACACCATCATGATCGGTGAGATCCGCGACCTGGAAACGGCGCAGATCGCGGTGCAGTCGTCGCTGACCGGTCACGGCGTGCTGGCGTCGCTGCATACCAACGACGCGATTTCCGCGGTGACCCGCCTGGCCGACATGGGGGTGGAGCCGTTCCTGCTGGCGTCATCGTTGCGAGGCGTGCTTGCCCAACGGCTGGTGCGCAGGCTGTGCCTGCAGTGCCGGCGCGCCGAGGTGGATGCCGAGGGCCGCACCGTGTGGCGCGCCACAGGTTGCCCGGCGTGCGCGAACAGCGGCTACCGCGGGCGCACCGGTATCCACGAACTGTTCGTGGTGGATGAGCGCGTGCGGGCCTTGATCCATGAAGGGCAGGGCGAGCCCGCGCTGCGTGAAGCAGCGCGACGTGCCGGCATGCGCACCCTGCGCCAGGACGGGCAGCGCTGGGTCGACAGCGGGGTGACTACGCTGGAGGAGATCCTGCGCGTGACCGGCGACGACTGAGGCGCGCATGGCACTGTTCGACTACCAGGCCGCCAACGCACAGGGGCGCATGGAGAAGGGGCAGCTGGACGCGGACAGCGCGCGCGGCGCGCGCCAGCAACTGCGTGGGCGCGGGCTGACACCGGTCCAGGTGTCGGCCGCACGCAGTGCCGGCGGCGGCTGGGGCGCGCGCAGGCTGTCGGCCAGCGAACTGGCCTGGGCGACACGGCAGCTGGCCAGCCTGCTGGCCGCCAGCCTGCCACTGGAGAGCGCATTGAGCGCGGTGATCGAACAGGCCGAACGGCCCCATGTAGCGCAGGCGCTCACTGCGGTGCGTGCAGAAGTGCGCGGCGGCCAACGGTTGACCGTGGCGCTGGCAGCGCGGCCGCGCGACTTTCCAGCGATCTATCGCGCCCTGGTGGGGGCCGGCGAGGACTCCGGTGATCTGGCGCGGGTGATGGAGCGACTGGCCGACTACATCGAAGAGCGCAACGCGCTGCAGGCGAAGGTGCTGACGGCATTCATCTACCCGGCAGCGATCAGCCTGGTGTCGGTGGTGATCGTGATCTTCCTGCTCAGTTACGTGGTACCCCAGGTAGTGACGGCGTTCGTGCAGGCGCGGCAGACGTTGCCGATGCTGACCCAGGTAATGCTGGCGGCCAGTGCGTTCGTTCGCGCGTGGGGGATATGGACGGGAATGGGCATCGGCGCGCTGGTGGTGGGCTGGCGGCTGGCCCTGCGGCGGCCGGATCTTCGCCTGCGCTGGGATACCCAGCTGCTGCGAGTACCGATGGTGGGGCGCTTCGTGCTGGGCGTGAACAGCGCACGCTTCGCATCGACGTTGGCCATCCTGCTTGATGCCGGTGTGCCCTTGCTGCGCGCCCTGGACGCCGCACGACAAACACTGGGCAACGCGCTGCTGGCGCGCTGTGCCGATGATGTGGCCGCGCGCGTGCGCGAAGGCACGGCGCTGGGTGCTGCGCTGAAGGTGCAGAAGGTGTATCCGCCGATTCTGGTGCACCTCGTTGCAAGTGGCGAGAAGACCGGCTCATTGGCACCGCTGCTTGACCGCGCGGCACAGACCATCTCGCGCGAGATCGAACGCCGCGCGATGGCACTCACTGCATTGCTGGAGCCAACGATGATCCTGGTGATGGGGGGCGTGGTGCTGACCATCGTGCTGGCCGTGCTGATGCCGATCATGGAAATGAACCAATTGGTGCAGTGATGCGCGAAGCGCATCACGGGTAGCGCCGGGCCATGCCCGGCGAGCGCGCAGCGCGGCACGCGTTCGATTCTCCACACAATCCTCCACACCTTTTTCCGATCTTCCACAGGTTTCTTAAGCGGCCTGTCATCGGCGCGGACCAGCATAGCCACGTCGCCGCAGAGTGGGCTGGGAGGCCCTCGGCGGCAGCAGGCGTGTAGTTCCTCCCTTGGTGTTTCCCTTCGCAGTAAACCCTTCAGGAGAAGATCATGAACAAGTACAAGACCCTGGCCGCGCTGGTTGCCACCGCGCTGCTCGCTACCGTGGGCGCCGCCTCGGCGCAGACCGTTACCGGCGGCGGTGCCTCGCTGCCGGCCGACCTCTACAAGGGTTCGGCCGACAGTATCCTGCCGGCGAACTTCACCTACGCCGTGACCGGTTCGGGCACTGGCAAGAAGGCCTTCCTGGAAAACAACGCGCTGCTGTTCTCGACCACCGGCACCGTGCACTTCGCCGGCAGCGATTCGGTACTGAGCAGCACCGAGCTGAACACCTACACCACCAACTTCAATCAGCCGACCAATGCCAACCGCTACGGCGCGCTGATCCAGGTGCCGTCGGTGGCCACCTCGGTCACCATCCCGTTCAACAAGACCGGTTCGGCGGTGGACCTGAGCGTGACGCAGATCTGCCGTGTGTTCTCGGGCGCGATCAGCGACTGGTCGTCCATCGATGCCAACCGCAGCGGCCCGATCCAGGTGGTCTATCGGCCGGAAAGCAGCGGCACCAGCGAAATGTTCAGCCGCTTCCTGACTGCCGCGTGTGCGGCTGAGAACGCCGACACCTCGAACCTGGTGGGCGGCAAGTTCGCCATCAAGTCGACCTTCGCCGACCTGTACAAGCGCGACGCCAACGGCAACCTGCCGGCGTTCCTGGTGGCCGCCCCGGCCACCGGTGGCACCTCGCTGTACAACGCTGTCTACGCTGCTGAAGGCCGTATCGGCTACGTCGGCCCGGACGTGATCCCGAGCCTGACCGATGCGACCAAGGTCGCCAAGGTCAAGGGCTTCTCGCCGGACCAGGTGAGCGTGCAGGCCACCCTTGACACCGTCGCTCCGCCGACCGGCGCCGATGCTGAGAACCCCGCCAACTGGGTGCCGGTGTTCGGCAACCCGTCGGCCGGCTATCCGATCGCCGGCTACACCAACCTGGTGATCGGCCAGTGCTACAAGGATTCGAGCG
>Ga0308171_1002296_pt1 | contig 20748 bp, 19 predicted proteins | sample PhyGR1_FD_202135 | JGI IMG/M metagenome (GOLD analysis project Ga0308171, IMG submission 202135) | Phyllosphere microbial communities from UC Gill Tract Community Farm, Albany, California, United States - DLSLSG.R1 | ecosystem: Host-associated > Plants > Phyllosphere > Unclassified | place: USA... | reverse complement strand
CGATTACATCGAGATGTTCTACAACGCAAAACGCCGCCATGGTTTCAACAATCAGCTGTCACCGGTAGAGTTTGAAAAACGTTACGCAATGAGTTTGCAAGGTGTCTAAAGAATCCGGGGCGATTCAGTTACATATTGGCGGTTGTGCTCAAGGAACCCACCGCTGCACAGCCTTAAGCGAATCGAATGGCCCACTGTTGAAACATATTCTTGCGTTGGGTGCATGTTCATGAACTGTGTTAATTAGGCGTTCAAAGAGGCTTAGATACGCTGCATCAGTACGGACGCCTGCGCCTATCAGGATGCAATCACGTGGTTTCTCCTGAAGAAGACTGAGAAGGAGCGTTTCTGCGGTCTGTTCACATTGTATTAAGCCTAGTTCAGTCGCGTAGCCGAGGCTTTCAAACTTGGTTTTATCGGCGTCCAGCGCCGCCTGTAGTTTCTCGTGCGTCAGCCCCGGCCATTTGCTGTAATCCACTGCGTTGGGATGCCAGCCGACGAGAAGTATATTAATTTTTTTGCTCATTGTTTTCTCCATTTAAAAATAGCTTAGCTTTTCTGAACGGGAGAAAAGGTGCTTTCTCCAACGCCCATTGCTAAGTGAAATAGCGGATCGTTGCCCTGGGTTTTTTATTGCTCTCAGCCCCACTCCATTTCATCTTTGGCAACCTTGGCCCCAAGTTGTAGCGCAATACCCATACCGGCATCGGGATACAATTGGGTCATGGCTTCTATCACTGTCGCGCTGTCGGCAGCCTTGGCAAGCTCATGTTCGAAGGCGAGTAGATAGTCGCGGGTATAGTGGATTGCTGAGGCGTTTACCTGAGCATTGGGGGTCAAGTGGCCAGGGACGACTACCTGAGGCTTGCGTGCGATCATGGCGTTGAGGTTGTTCACCCAAGCCGCACGGGCACCAGGATTTTTGGTATCAGCGGTCCATACGTGAACCCCCGAAAATACCAGGACGCCGCCGAAAATGGCGCTGAGCGATGGCACCCACAGATAGCTGCGATTGACGAGGCCATCGGCCTTGACGACCTCAATGGTATGGCCTTCCAGGTTGAGGGCTGGCTCGTCAAAGGCTTCGGGAATCACCACATCTGCCAAGGTTTGCGGGCCGTTCTCTTTGAGCTGAGGCCCCCAGGTCGCCAGCTTCTTTTCGACGCTGTCCTTGATCGCGGCAATAGTCAGTGAAGCCGCGATTACTCTGGCCTCCGGGAAAGCGGCCTTGATGGGCTGCAGGCTGAAGTAGTAATCGGGATCGCTTTGACTGATATAAATCGTCGTAAGGACCTTTCCGCTGTTTTTAATGGCTTCAACCATTAATTTCCCATCCGAAAGCGTAAAGCCACCGTCAATCAGAATAGCCTCGCGCTCACCGGAAATTAGAACAGGCGCTCGGAAAAAACCCTGTAAGTCAGCAGGGAAATGCTGCCAGCTCAATGTGGCTTGAGTATCCATAGTATGTTTGCTCCTGAAGACTATTGCGTTGTTTTGGCCTGTGTTAGATGGAATCAAAAACAGCTTTTACGTCGGCCTCGTCTAGTACACCTCGCCCGTTGTCGAGAAGATCAAACTCACCGTTGGGACTTATTGAGACTGAGGACGCGCCGGCCATGACAATTGACACATTTCTTGTTCTTAAAAGATCCGCTAATGGCATGCTATCCGAGTTTGTAGATTGTCCGATCGTCAACGCTAGCCCGCAATTGGATTGCGAACTGAGGCCGCCCACAAGAATGATTTTTCCACCAGCGCGTAGTGAAGTTTTAAGTCGTGAGATTAAAGAGTAAACATTTATACCCCATAATCCTTTGTCGAGGCTGCTACCGACTAAATGCATCAATGTGCGTCTTTGGTAAGTATGCCCGTTCCAGTTTGATAATATCGCCAAGGCAGAACAGTCAGAGAGCCCGCTGGTGGAAAGGACAGCGTCCCCTCCGATCAGGGAAACGGATTTTCCCATGTTGACAATGATGGTGGGTGGCGGCATAGGAATAGATTGCTCATTGATTTATGGTTTCGAAGGCGAGGACTTTAAAGAATCTGCTCTTTTTTGGAGCCAACGTAATAACTGCGAGGGTTGGAGGTTTTTGCCCTACAGTTAGTTTTTGGGTGCACATAAATCGTAAGCCGTAAACTCTTCGATCTATACGCAGTTTAGGCCGAGTTTTTAATTTGTCGTCTATAACCTTATGAAGAATTATTATTGGCGGTGAATGGGGGTGTTTGTGCTTGATTTTAATGGTCGCCTCTGTTTTCTATGAAAAGCGTCTCGCCGCGGCGTATACAATGGCACCGCTGGTCAGGCATGTGAATAACTGTGAATTAATGACTTTTTAGCCTTTTTTTCTCGAGATTGGTGTAGCGTGCGCCGCACGTTTACGTTGTTTGAATTTGAGGTGGATTATTTTCAACGAGAGCAATACTAGACTATGCATATGGCAAGCGACTGCAACTCCTTACTCTCAAATCAGCTCAGGTCAGCACTATGAACAGGCGCTCAATCGCTATTACGCCTGATAACGTGGCCGCAGCCTATTGGCGTTATGCCTTGCCCACGGTCATGGCAATGTTGGTCAGTGGTTTGTATCAGATCGTCGACGGGATCTTTATTGGGCATGTAGTGGGCGCCGAAGGGCTGGCAGCCATTAACATGGCGTGGCCCTGGATCGGCCTGATGGCCGGTGTTGGCCTTATGATTGGTGCGGGGGCGGGCACTCATTGTTCAATCGGCCAGGGTGAAGGGCACTTCCAAAGGGCCAAGGGCTTTCTCATACAAGGCTTGTGGCTGTTGGCATTATTAGGCGTTGTCGTTGGCCTGTTGATTATCGCTGGGCGCGATAGCTTGCTTGCTTTGCAAGGCGCCAATGCCAGCGTGCAGCGCCATGGTAGTGGCTATTTGCAAATTATCGGCTGGTCCTCACCGTTGGTAATGGCCAGTATTGCCATGCCCATTCTGGTCAGGAACCTGGGCGCTCCCATGTTGGCCACGATCATGATGCTCGTAGGGGCACTCACTAATATAGTGCTGGACTACGTATTTATCGTTGAGTTGGGCTGGGGTCTGCAGGGGGCGGCCATTGCGACAGTCACCGGCGAGTCGCTCTCGGCACTGATCGGCTTAGTATTTCTATTCACCCGTTACAGTTCCTTGCCATTGAGCCTGGCCCTGGGCGAGTTAGGACTACAGCCGGCATCCTGTCGGCAGATTCTGCTTAATGGGTTTTCCAGTTTATTGATGTACCTTTACGCCAGCTTCGCAGCGTTATTGCACAACGCCGCGTTGATGCATTACGGCAGCACTGTGAACGTCGCAGCCTATGCCATAACCGGGTATTTGATGACGGTTTATTATCTGCTGGCCGAAGGCTTGGCCAGTGGTATGCAACCTCTGGTCAGCTACTTTCATGGAGCGGGGCAATCGGCTTTAGTCCGTAAGGTGTTCTTTCTGGCCATGCGCTGGGTGGTGGGCACGGGCGTGGTGTTGGTACTGATGATTTTGATCTTCCCACACATTGGCACGCGAATATTTATCAGCGACGAAGACCCCGCGTTGGATGTGGCAGCCATTGACGCTGTTCGCCTGCATTTGTTTGTGCTGTTTCTGGACGGATTCCTAGTGCTCGCCGCGGCGTATTATCAAGCGATCAGCGACAGCAGAAGGGCGACTATGATTACCCTGGCAAATATGTGCATTCAAATTCCGTTTTTGCTGATGCTAGCGCCCTGGCTCGGAGTGACCGGAATATTACTGGCATTGCCGCTGTCGACCATTGTGCTGGCGACGGGCGTGGTCACGCTATTACGTCGGCAGTTCTCACGGCGTGTTGGTGTAAATAGATAACAATTCGATAACGACATGGTTCGTCCCTCGAACGCTGAGACTTTATAGCGTCTGCGCCGTCGCGATGCCGACATGAATAATTGCCTGTTCAAACCTTCAGTCTGCGGAATTTATAGAGCTGTCTGATGCCGTCGGAGCGTTGGACTCAGCAGTCTTTTTGGGAGGCATCGACCTTAACGGGCATCGAATAAAGGGGGCTTCAGAGTTATCAATGGAGACGCCGTGACAACGGCGTGTGAGTGGTTGGAGTTCGCATGTGCCTGCCAGGAGCATGCTGAGGTGACGAAAGCGATAAATGCATTGCGGCGATCCATGAAGTATTGAGGGAGCCCTGAGTGAACAGGTCGCCATCAGGTCGCGACGCCCGATCGTTAAACGCTCAGGGGATGCGCTCCCTCGCTCTACGTCATGAGCAATCAAAAGTATGCACTCGACCGGATGACAATCTGTGCTGTGACAGACGGTTGTTTCGCACGATTAATCGTCTAATGTTTTACTCGCTCCGAAGTGCGCCCCAAGACCAGGAATAGCCCGTGCGGTGCAATCAGTTGGCGAGCTTTACCAGGGGGCTATCAGGTCAGTCAACCACGGCGTTTACCTGTCTGGTCCCGTCGCTTATCTGGCGAGAGTATGAGCTCTGAGCGATAAATATGCACATCTTTCGGCGCCTCGAACCCTAACTGAACACTATTACCTCGAGTGGCTAGAACTCGCAATTTAGTCTCAAAGCTCAAGTGACAGGTATCACCGACATTCAAATTTATAATTTCCATGTGCATTGCTCCGTGATGGTTGTTGCCTGCACATGCTCTGCGTGAACGGGCTGAAATTTAAATCAAAAATAATGAAAAACCAATTTAGTTGTCGATCGAGAGCATGCCGGAAAGCGTGAGTCAGATTGTCGAGCATCTTTGACATCATTTAGCTAGAAATAGAGTTTTTTAGATTTGAATGCCCATATGTTCGATTATTCTGGTGAGACTTCTATAGTTGGCTTGGCTTGACTGACATCAGAGGCAAGCGTCTGTGACAGGCGGAATGAACGATGGAAAAAATAACAGCTGTTGCACTGAGCGGGCACTCTCAAAGGAGAGATAGGATAGCCGGTGTTTTGGAGCAAGCGTCTGTCGGTGTATTGATTAATACGCCGTGCGCAGTGAAGGTTGTTGAAGTGGCACGAATAAAACGCCCTGAAATTGCAGTGCTGGATATTCCTGCGTTCGATATCGAGGGCATCCATCTGATCAGGCAAATGCGTGAGGAGGACCGGGGATTGAAAATAATTGTCCTGACAGAACAAAATCCCTTCCACTTTTCAGCGCGCTACAGGCGAGCGGGGGCAAGCGTACTGCTAAGAGTGTGTGGTGATATGCGAGGAGTCGCGTTCATTCTTCGAGCAATACGTTCGGGTTACGGTTATTTCGACTTCATTCATTCCCCCATAAAGACCCGCGAGCGATCTTTTGATAGTGATGCGGGCTTAATTGCAACGCTGACGGATCGCGAGCTGATGGTGTTTCAGCGCCTGGCTGCGGGATTGACCAATCAAAAGATTGCTGAGGAAATGAAAATTGGTAGTCGCTCTATCAGTGTTTATAAAACCAATATTTTCGAAAAAATACAGCTGCAGTCAATGGCCCAGTTAAGCGCGTTAGCAGTTCGCAATAAGTTGCTTTGATCGCCTGGCGCTCCTCCATGCTCAACGTCTGTTAAACCATCAAGATGGATTTATGTGTGAAAATCTGTGAATCATTATTCTTGATTTGTGAAGCGCCGAATTGAGACTAGAGTTGCTTTAACGGAGGTGGCTACATGACATTGAAAAACGCCACCGTTAGTGTAGAGGAGCGAATGAATGATGATGTATAGATGCAATGCATGGGCAGTGACGGGTGGCATGGTATCGCTGCTCGTAATGTCTGCCCAGCCTGCCCTCGCTGCTGTAGCGGTTGCAGGTGATGGCCAAATTCTGTTTAGTGGTAGTTTGGTGGCGCAGACATGCACCATTTCTGTCAACAATAAGGTGGGTAGTACATCAAACATAGCGCTACCCAAGGTGAGTCGGACGGGTATGGTCGCTGAAGGCAGCACCAAGGGTGGTACTGTTTTTACGTTTAAACTGACAAGCTGTTCGGGAAGTACTGCTACTAAGGCGAAGGTATTTTTCCTAGGTGGGCCGCGTGTCAATTCGGACGGTACACTGGCAAATACCATCACTTCCCATGGGGCCACGGGCGTCGCGCTACAGTTATATGATGCTTCGATGAACCCCATTCTGATAGGAGACTCCTCTCAGTTAAATCAGCCAGCCACCACCTTTGGCGGTCTGATGGGATACACCGCTCAGTATGTCGTTAATAGCGATGCGGTAGGTTCCGGCCCATTTTCGACGAACGTAACTTATGCAATTAGCTACCAATGAGGAAGTGGGTAGTAACTTGAAGTGGTTTTAATAGATGGAGGTTATGCCCCTGCGCGTTGGAGGAGGGCGTTGATCGGGTAGTGAATTGAAGTGTGAATGTTGTTTTTTGAGTTGTTCGAATGTCGTAGACCATGATTGACTAATTGTGCCGCGCAATAAGAAGTGCGAAGAGCTCTTTATGTTGTGTTGCATCTGATTTTTAAGTTTAACCAAGGAAGTTCTTAAAATGAAACGTCAAATAATCGCTGTATCGTTGTTGATGGTTGTATCGTCTGTTCAGTTCGCTAATGCCGCTGCCAGTGACGGCACTATCAATTTTACGGGTGCAATTACTGCTCAAACGTGCACCATTAATGTTAATAACAATGGTTCGTCACCTAGTGTTATTTTGCCTACGGTCTCGACCGCAGGGATGAATGCAGCCGGCCTGACCAAAGGGAGTACGGCACTTAATTTTGCGCTGACTGCTTGTGCAGGAACGGCGTCGAATGCGTCTGTCTTTTTCCAAGGTGGCCCGGGTGTTACTGTGAACGGTACAGTGGCTAACACTGCGCCCATCGCTGTTGCTGCGACGGGTATCGCGCTGCAAATCAACGATTCCAACAATTCCCCAGTGACCATTGGCAGCTCCAATCAGCTGACCTCGGGCCTCACGCCAATTGCAAATGGCAATGCCTCGATGGCCTATACCGTTCAATATGTGACGACCAATCCAACGCCAACAGCGGGTATGTTCGCCGGTGCCGTGATGTATTCCATCAACTACCAATAAGCAATAGCGTCCCGGCTTCTCTCGTTATCTTTGCCCATCAGGACAACAGCGGGGGGAGCCGGGCAGCCAGACAAGGGACTTTATGGCTTACTTCACGTTGATACGCCAGGGTGTAGTGGCAACAATGATGTTAATGGCTTGTTGCCAAGCAATGGCCAGTGTTGTGATTAGCGGCACGCGTCTGATCTACCCCGCACACGAAACAGAAATTACCGTGACGTTAAAAAATAACGGTGAGTTGCCGGTATTAGTACAAACCTGGGTTGACAGCGGCGACCCGGCGTCAAGTCCAACTCATTCAACGGCGCCTTTTGTGTTATCCCCTCCTGTTTTTCGTATGGACCCCAATAAAGGTCAGAGCGTGAGGATGATGTTTACTGGCGCGAGCGTGCCCGAGGATAAAGAGTCGGTTTATTACTTTAACTTGCTTGAAGTTCCCGCCAACCGCCCAGAGACCGGTACACCGGTCAACATCTTGCAGATGGCCTTCCGTTCGCGAATCAAGATTTTCTACCGGCCCCAAACGCTAGCGGGTGATGCGTCGGACGCCATTGAGCGAGTTCAATGGCGGGTTGCTCGCCAAGCAGGTGGTATTGCATTGGTGGGGCATAATCCGACTGGTTTTCATATAACCGTGACTGGCGTGGTGTTGGTGGACGGTGAGCAACGCTTTGCGGGTGGCAGCGAAATGATTGCGCCGGGGGCTACCCAAGCTTTTGTCTTGCCTGCGCTCAAGCATTTGCCAAGGCCTCAGGCCCAAGTGGAACTCAGCGCTATCAATGATTATGGCGCGGATGTGGTGATCAAACGGCCACTGGCGCCTTAGACGCTATTGGCGCGTACAGCGCAGACGAGTAATCCATGAAGATCCTTTTCTATGCCAGGGCCGAATTAGCTCGGTATCTGAGTGCCTCACGTTTGCCCAGGCCAATCGTTGTCTGGATGTTCACGGCGGTCATGCAGCCTTTGCAGGGGGCCCAGGCAGCTGAAGTACGTTTTAACAGTGCGTTCCTGCCTGAGGGGTCCGGGCATTTGGATCTGAGGCCTTTTGAAAAGGGAAATGTCGTTCTACCGGGAGCGTACCGGGTGGACATGTTCGTCAACGATCAGCCCATCGGCCGAAAAAGCATTCTTTTTTCCGCGCAGGGGAGCGATGTAGTGCCCTGTTTCACACCGGTGCTGCTGGATGAATTGGGGGTTGATTCGCACGCGCTAAGTGGAGCCTTAGCAGACCACCCAACGTGCCTGGTATTGGGGGATACCATCAACGGCAGTAGCGTGGCATTCGACTCGCAGGCCTTGGCCTTGAGTGTTTATGTTCCTCAGGTGGCGATGCGCCGTGACGCCAGGGGGTACGTCAACCCTGAGTTGTGGAGTCGTGGCACGACCGCGGCGACGTTTGGCTATAGCCTCAATGCCACTCGCAACCTCAAGGGCGACGCCGAGGACTCGGCTTACCTCAACTTTGATGCCGGATTGAACCTTGGCAATTGGCGTGCCCGCCATAACGGCTCGGTAAGTTGGCAGCCCACGAGCGGGTCAATGTATCAGGACCTGAGCACTTATCTGCAACGTGATTTGGTTGCACTTAAAAGCCAACTAACCCTGGGCGAAGCCAATACCACGGGCGAGATATTTGACAGTGTGATCTATCGAGGAGTGCAAATAGCCACGGACGATCGAATGTTGCCGCAATCGTTGCGCGGGTATGCGCCAGTGATTCGTGGTATTGCCCGCACCAGCGCCCGCGTAGTCGTGCGCCAGGGAGGCAACGTTTTGCTGGAGGTCCTGGTGGCGCCTGGCGCGTTTGTGATCGATGATCTTTACGCCAGTGGATATGGCAGTGATCTGAGCGTAACCGTCATTGAAGCCGACGGCAGCGAGCAACACTTTACCGTACCTTACGCGTCGGTCAGCCAGTTGCTGCGCCCCGGCGTTTCGCGTTACAGCCTGACGGCGGGGCAATTGCGTAACCAGTACCTTGATCACCCGCCCAGCTTCCTCCAGGCCACCTTTCAACATGGCCTGAACAACCTGTTTACGGGCGAAAGCGGCTTACAAGCCAGCGACTCGTACAATGCATTGTTGACTGGGGTAGCCATGAATACGCCGGCGGGGGCACTGGCGGTAGACCTCACGCACTCAAAAACCCGGTTTTCCAGTGGTACAGAGGACGGCAGGACCTTGCGCCTGCTGTACAGCAAAAATGTGCTCGCCACCGGTAGCTATTTCACTGCGGCGTCTTATTGGTACTCGGCGACGGGAGCACGGGACCTCAACGATGCCGCGCAGCGCCTGGAGCTTGAACAGAGTGCTCTATCCGGTGGCTCTGTACTTTCGCTTGTGAGCAATCGCGTGATTCTGAGCGCCAATCAGCGTGTTGGAGACTGGGGGCAGGTAGGTGTCAGTGCGTCTTCCCAGCGCTACTGGAACGCTGCCGGGAATGACTTGCAGTATCAGCTCAGCTACAGCACCCAGGTGGGACGTGTGGGCCTGAGTCTAAATGCCAACCGTAGCCGCCTGGCATTGGGGCCGATGGACACCAGCTACCTGCTGACTGTCAGTTTCCCCTTGGAGTTCGGCGCAAAGCGCGGTTATTCCCAGTTGTCGGCGCGCCTGGGGCGCGATGCACAAGGCAAACTCAGCGAAGACTTATACCTGAGCAGCAGTGCCGGAGAGAATAATCAATACAGTTACAGTGTGGGTGTCCAACGTGACGGTGCGAGCGGTGCGACGGGTACTTCATGGAATGGCCAGTACCAAGGGACAAAAACTGCTATGAGCGGATCGTTGAGTCAGGGTGACGGTTACGCCGCTCTGGGGGTGAGCATGGGTGGCAGCTTGGTAGCCCATCCGAAGGGGATTACGCTCAGCCCGTTTCGTAGCGACACCATCGCGGTGGTCAGTGCAACTGGGGCGCAGGGGGCAGACGTCCTGGGCTACCCGGGAGTCAGGCTGGATGGGCAGGGTAATGCGGTGGTGCCTTACCTGCGTCCTTATGAACTCAACGAAGTGGGCATCGACCCTCGCGGTGCATCCAGTGGGGTTGATTTGGCTGAGTCCAGCCGCAAAGTTGCGCCAACCGCTGGCGCCGTGTTGGCGGTTGATTTCGCGACCAACACTGGCAGGGCGCTGTTAATTAATGTGCATTTGGTCGATGGCAGCCCTCTGCCTTTCGGTGCGAGCGTGAGCCTTTCTGCTGGACAGCCATTGGGCATGGTTGGCCAGGGAGGGCAGCTCTACGCGCGGGTGCCAGAAGGCGTGGATCAGGTACGGGTCAGTTGGGGGCGGGAGGCCAGTCAGCAGTGCCTGCTGATGCTCCCGGCGCCAGACGAAAAAGGGCAAGGTTTGCAGTCACAAGACGGCGTATGTACACCCATCCGACACTAATCCGTTCTGACCTGAGGAGAGGGAACATGTTCACCCCTATCGGTATTCGATATGCATTGGCATGGGTCGTTGCACTGGCGCCTGGTACCGCCATGGCCTCTTGTGAATTGGTGGAGAGGGGCGGGTTGATCCAATCGACCCTGGCGTTGCGTGCCGTTCAGATTACCGTTGGGCGCGACATTGCAGTGGGAACCGAGGTCTACCGGCAAGTGTTCAATCTTGCGGGCAATTCTGCGATTCTCTGCGCCCCGGGGGTAGATGACATCAGTGTCAGGCGTAGCGTGGAGACCTCCTCTGCAGCGATTCCCGGCTATCAAACGCGCGCGGGGGGCAGCGTTTACCCTACCAATCTTGCAGGTATCGGCGTGCAAATTCTGGACGCGGATAATCGCCCCTTCCCATCCATCACAAGGAGCCCCAACTGCCCTGGATCGGAAGGGTGTGTTTTGCGCAATCAGGGTCTGGATAAATTCACTCTGTCATTTATAAAAGTCAGCACCAACGTAGAGGCGGGAGCTATTTCCAGTGCAACATTGCCCACTGTGCTTATCAGCTATGACATCCGAGGGCAGCAGCTGCCGGTGCGTAAAGTACGACTCTCTGGCCTGCTCAGAGTCGCGTCACAAACCTGCCGGACGCCCCATGTTCAGGTCAATCTGGGAAGGCATCCAATCAGTGAACTTGAGCATCTCGGCTACACCCCGTGGCAGGACTTTGGCATCGCACTCAATCAGTGTCCGGGATTTCACGGCTATTACTCTGCGGGTGCGGTGGGTGGTGAACCGGGTGTGGTGTTAAACCCCAACAAAGTGACGTTCAGAATCGACCCCACCCAACCGGCCGTATCCAATGAAGAGGGGATCTTGAGTCTCACGCCTGGCCTGCAGGGTGCAGTGAAAGCTGCGCAAGGCATTGGCGTGCAAATCGCTCAAGAGAGTGCTCAACCGATCAAGCTGTCCACCTTGCTTGACAGTGGTCTCTCACTGCAGTCGAACGAAGGAGGGAGTTATCTTATCCGTCTCAAGGCGCGTTACATCAAGCAAGCCAACGCACTGGCGCAAAGCGGCCCGGCGAATGCCACCGTGACCTTTACGATCAACTACCAATAGTCAGAATTATCGGGCGTCCGGCCCGTATGAATGTGTCTGAAATTGTCTATACTCTCGCTCATTAAGCGTGCCGCCGGTTGCTTAGGTGTATTCGCAATCTATCCAGGATGTCGTAGGCGGGTGCGGGGTAATAACGGTAATGCAACCCATTGAAAGCGCTGGTAGCAATACTCCACCGTCGGTGGGGCATCAGCAGGTGACACTCAAGCTTCATGATACGTCGCGCTATGCGCAATTTACCCCCAGCCAGCATCTTTTGCTGGTAGGTGATGGACGCACTATCACCCGACTGGAGTTGAGCTACAGCTCAAGCAGGCTCCTTGAATTGTTGATTTCCCGGGCGGACCTGATCGTCGATCGTGATGAGATGTTCGCCTTTGGATGGCCGGGCAGGGTGGTCGGGCAAAACAGTCTTAATCAAGCGATCTCCAATATTCGCGAGGTGCTGGGTGACGATGAGCAACGCACCATCATTCAGACCGTTCCTCGCCGTGGTTATCGCTTTAACTCCGCTTTTTTGAGCGAAACGGAGGTTCCGTTTGTCACCACAGAAAAAATCCTTATCCCAGAAATAGCGGCAGGTATTGCAAGTGTTAGCGCTGCGCCAGTATTGGGTGGCGCATCAAAAGTGGTTTATTCATTAAAGGCCCTGTCCGGCTACACTAATTATGTGCTCGCAACGTTAGTCGTGGCGTTGACCATCAGTCTGGTCTGGCGTGTTGACTGGGGGCTTTGGCTACAGCAAGGGATGTACCGTGACACTGAATCGGTGGGCGACTTGAATGTTGAATACATATCGGAGAGCCCAGAAGAGCTGACCAAGCTGCGCCAGGATTTGCAACCGTTGCGTGACCGTTTAGCCGCGTATGTTAAAAAACCGGAAACCGTCCTCTTTAATAAAATGCACGGCTTTTATGAAATAGTGTGCATTGACCAAGGAAAGACCGTTCAGTTTTTGACCGTCCATAAATCAAAGGTATCGCAACTGACGGAAGAGCAATTACAGAGGTGCATCAATTGAGGCCTTTTAATATTCGCTACACCATTGCCTTGACGCTTGCAGCGATTGTATTGGTGGTTTTGCACATCGCCTACTCTGCCCAGTCAAGCAGGCAGATATTTAAAGGGACATTTTTCGCCTCTGGCGGGATCATCATGAGTAATGGCGACGTCTATGACACACGTCTGCGCTTACAGTCTCATGGCTACAAACTGCATGACTTTGAAGAGGTCAATAAAAGCAGTCAAGATTTTGCATTGACCCAGGAAAGCAGTTTGTTTGGCAACGCCCGATTCGTGATTAGCCAAGAGCGAGACAATGAATGGCTTAAGCACAACCTGAGCATCGATCGCGACATTGCTTTCAATTACGCCTATTACTCGAACGTCTTTTCCAGATTAAGCCTTTATAAGTTAACGACCCGCTCCAAAAGCGAGTGTTTTTATATTAAGGAGTTAGAGGCTATACGCTGCTTTGGTATTGAGCGCTGAGTTGACGCATACCTCACGCCTTTTCTGATGTTACGCAGGCGCCCGTTCTGGGTGCCTGTAGATGAAAAAAATTAATTAGAATTTATCTGCCCATGCCTAGAGGAACCTGGAGGCATTTGCGTGTCCGCGCATTGAGTGGTCGTGGAATAAGGCATTTTGGGTGAATAGTTATGAAATCACGGCGATTGATTTGCGGGGCATTACGATTAGTGGCAAATTTTCGTGGCGTCAAAGGGTGTGTTGAACCAACAGCGCCATGTGTTTGCGCAACCGTCACCGAGCGTGATGCCGTTGAGCTGCGTTTTAGTCGCGTTGACCGCACTTTAAGTGATCGCGCAACTACAGCAGCTAAATAAATTAATTGAAATGGAATTTACATAATGAACAACAAAATATTGGCTCTTTGTGGTTTTGTCTTGGCAGCGCCTTATGGCTTAGTTAGTGCTGCTATGACAAGTTCCACAGGCGGCGAGATTAAGTTTACTGGCTATTTGGTTGATACTGCCTGCGCGGTGGAATCAGAGTCGGCAAATTTGGTTGTTGACTTCAATGAAATTCGAATCGCCCAGTTCACCGGCGATGATCCTACCGCTGCGGTGAAGCCTGCCGGTGTCGCATCTAAAGCCAGATTGCCCTTCAAGATTAAGTTAGGTGGGTGCAATCCGGATGTTTCATCGAACGCATCTGTACGTTTTTCAGCGGTAGCCGACCCTGATGCTTTATCGTCTAATCTGCCGGATGCGGGGACGATGATTGTCGCGGGGCTTGGCGCTCAAGCCTCCTCAGGTGTTGCGTTGCAGATTTTCGATTTGAGTAACTTACCCGTTAAGGTGGATGGCTTGACTCAAACCCAGGCCATTACTTTGCAACCTGGTGAGAATGAATTTATTTTTAGTGCGGGCTATGTGTCGGTACTTCCTTCAGACCAAATTACAGTCGGTGATGCGACAGCGACTGTAAATTTTAATGTTGATTACGACTAATAAAGCTGTCGTCAAATTATAAAATGCCTGGTTAGGCATTTTATAATCTAGCAGCACTTATTGACATAAGGAGTGTGGTATTTGAGTGTTTGCAGACTCTCGAAGTGGGCCGTACTGTTGGTTATTTTTCTCAACATGTCCGCACACTCAATAGCGAATGCCGCCAAGGGCACCACTGTTGTATCAGTTCCTGGTGGCAGGGTGACAGTGGTAGGCGCCGTAATTAATAGTGGTTGTTTGGTCAGTACGAGCAATACCGACAAAGTAGTACAAATGGGTGAGGTGAGGAGTAACCAGTTTTTGGGAGTGGGTAGCGATGCTCAGCCAGTGGCTTTTTCCATCCAGCTAGAGGATTGCGTAAGAAATATTCGTGATTCGATAGGCATCAGTTTTGTGGGTGTTGCAAATGAGCATGATGCTGAGGTCTTGGCTATTTCCCCAGGGCCTAATGCAGCTCAAGGTATTGGTGTGGCGCTGTTTGATGCGGATAACAAGTTTTTACCTATCAATACCTTGCCTGTCAATTTCACGCCTTTGAACAAAGGAGTGAACACATTACATTTTTCCGCCAAATATAGGCTTGCAGAACAACACCCAATTCCAGGGATCGCTGATGCGTGGGCAAACTTTACGCTGACCTATCAGTGATTCAGATTGAACAGAGCACGTTATTTAACGTCTAATATGGAGCAGATTTTGGATATTTTCTATCTTTCTAGAAAAAGAATATCGCTATGCGCCGCGATACTTATGTCTCTACTCTCCAGCGCCTCCTATGCTGGCGGAGTCGGCCTTGGGGCAACGCGGATTATTTATCCCGCCGAGACTAAGCAGGCTGCTTTAGCAGTAACCAATACCGATAAAAAAAACGTTTTCCTGTTGCAATCCTGGGTAGAGAGTGCAGAGGGATTGGTCACTCAAGATTTTGCGATTACCCCCCCCCTTTTTGTGATCAAAAAACAATCCGAAAACACCTTGCGCCTAGTATACGGCGGCCCGCCCCTGCCAGAAGACCGTGAAACACTATTTTGGGTCAATGTTAAAGCTATTCCTTCAACAGATAAAGAAGCAACTGAAGGGAAAAACCAACTTCGGTTAGCCGTGGTGAGTCGAATAAAGATGTTTTACCGGCCCGAGGGGCTAACGGGGGATTCGCGTGATGCTGCGTTGAATATGAAAGTTAACCGCGTGGGTGAACAGGTGCTAATTAATAATCCGTCTGCTTACTTTGTTAACCTTGTACAGCTAAAGGTAGGTACTCAGCAGCTTGAGAATACGATGGTCGGGCCTTACTCTGAAGTTAAGGTTGACATCCCGATGAAGGCGGCGGGAGAAATTAGCTATTCATTTGTCAGTGATTACGGTGGGGTTGTTAAAGTCAAGTAAGAGCATAACGACACTCTGGTGCAATATCGAAGTGCTGATATTTAATATCTAAGGTTGCCAAAATCACTTGGCAAATAACTGGCGTGCGGTCACTCATACCCAGAGGCTGCGGTGTACCGTACGCAATGGCAGAGCGCTACATTTTAAATATTAGTTACTGCGTTAGGCGGGTATTGAACAACAAAAGCCCGATGGAGCAGGTGCTTGAGGGGTGATTGCTTCAAGACAGTAAAGGGTTGTGAAGGTCGTATTAAACATGGAGTAAAAAATGCGATATGTTTCCTGTTTCGTTAAGGCTGGGCTGCCCCGTTGTAGTGACCGAATTAACCGATTGTCTTTTGGTTATGCCAAGACGTATGCCTGTTTGATGCTTGTGATCTATGGAGGTTTGGCCCAGGGTAGTCAATATTTTGATCCTGCTTTCTTGACGGATACAAAATCAAAAGTGGCCGACTTGTCACGCTTTGAAAAGGTAGATGCGGTGCTACCCGGGACTTACCGTGTTGATGTGTATCTGAATGGTGTGTTTGTCAATGCCCGCGATGTATTGTTTGAACCTAATACTCAGATAAATGAAGGCGCTACAACGCTCGCGGCATGCTTTACACAGCAAGAAATTATTGACTTTAATATCAATCCTGCGGCTGTAGTGGGACTCGATAGTGTGGCTCCAGGCACCTGTATTCAACTAGAAACATTGATATCCCAAGCGCAAAGCACATTGAATTTAGAACAGTTAAGGTTAGATTTAAGCGTGCCTCAGGCGATGTTGATATTTCAAGCCAGAGGCTTGGTGCCTGTTGATGAGTGGGATAACGGGGTCAGTGCTCTTTTAGTCAATTATAATTTTACCGGAGCCCATACCCGTGACTCCAATACCACGGGTAAAGACAGTTATTTTTTGAATCTTAATACTGGCCTTAATGTGGGGGCCTGGCGTCTGAGGAATAATTCGACGGTCAGTGAGGGTAATCGTTATAACTCGGGAGGCGGTGTTAACTGGACTACGCTTAATAGCTATGTACAGCGTGCTCTTCCGGGAATAAAAGGCAGCCTGGTACTGGGGCAGGCGACCACGTCTACAACTGTTTTTAACAACTTTGGTTTTGATGGGGTGCGACTGTTTTCAGATGACAGTATGCTCGCGGACAGTGAAAGAGGTTTTGCTCCGGTGGTTCGGGGCATTGCTGGCAGTAATGCCGAAGTTACCATCCGTCAAAGCGGCAACGTGATATATCAAACCTATGTGGCAGCTGGGCCATTCACCATCAATGATCTATATCCAAGTTCAACGAATGGTGATTTGCAAGTCAGTGTCACTGAAGCAGATGGCAGGGTGAATGAGTACAGCGTCCCTTTTGCTTCGTTGCCTATCATGCAGCGCGAAGGTCAGCTGAAATATGACGTGGTTGTTGGCACATTGCGCGGCAACAGTTATCAGGAAAACCCTAGCATCGTTCAAGGCACGCTTGCTTGGGGGCTGCCCGCTGGGTTGACTCTTTACGGTGGTCTGCAAAATGCTGAAAAATATCAGTCGTACTCCTTGGGGGTAGGGCAAAATCTAGGGCACTGGGGCGCGGTATCGTTTGACGTGACTGCGGCCAACAGTACGTTACCTGATCACAGCGAACATACCGGGTATTCGCTGCGCATGTTATATGCAAAAACATTAGCCATTTCCGGCACGAACTTTAAGTTGGCAGGCTATCAATACTCGACTCGCGGTTTTTACAATTTTACTGACACGGCCAGTAAGATGATGGAAAGAAACCCGATCGTTATTGCTCAGGATGGCGAAATTTATCAAAAACCTGATTTTGCTGATCGTTTCAATCTGAACTATCCAAAGCGCAGTAGCGCTCAGTTAAATATCAGCCAGCCGTTGGGCGGTATGGGTTCACTGTACGTCGGTGGCAACCGGCAAACATTCTGGAATACCAAAGAAGTCACTGATCTTTTGCAAGCGGGTTATCAGAATACTATAAAAGGTGTTAACTACTCGTTGTCCTACAACTACAACAATGGTGCATGGATTGATAAGCCGGACCGGGTCGTCGCCTTGAATATCTCCATGCCACTGGGGGATGGCGCTTGGTCTGGTAAAAGAAACAGCAGATCCCGCGGCATGTACGCTACCTATGGTCAGACGGTCAACGATGAAGGCCACACACGTTACAACGCAGGCGTATCGGGCACGGCCCTGGAAAACAATAATTTCAGTTACGGCATGCAGCAGAGTTACAACGATCAAAGTCACGCGGCCAGCAGTAACTTAAACGGCATATATCGTGGCCCCACGGGCAATGCCTCAGCCGCGTATAGTTACAGCAAAGAAAATAGCCGTCTTAATTATGGGCTAAGTGGAGGGATTGTTGCGCACGCTGACGGTGTTACCTTCAGCCAACCGCTAGGAGATACCAATATACTCGTCAAAGCGCCACTTGCCAGAGGTGTAAAAATCGCAAATGGCGTGGGAATAAAAACGAATAAACAAGGTTATGCGGTTATTCCATCAGGCATGAATTACCGTCAAAATCGTGTCGCGCTGGATACCAACTCTTTAGCCAACAATATCGAAATTGATGACCCGGTTACTTATGTCGTGCCAACCCAAGGTGCGCTTGTGCGCAGTACGTTTAATGTGCGCATTGGTGTGCGTGCATTAATGAACATCTTTTACAAGGGTGCACCTGTTCCCTTTGGGGCCAGCGTGACTCAAATCGGTCATTCAAACGACAATATCGTGGGTACTAACGGTCAGGTGTTTCTCTCGGGGCTGGCTCTTGAGGGACGGCTAAACGTGCGCTGGAGTGACGGTCCGGAAGGGCAATGTACCGTTGACTATCAATTGGATGAAGGCAGTGAATATAAGGACATCAGTAAGTTAGATGCGGAGTGTTTGTGATGAACTGGCGCTATTGTTGTGCAATTGCGGGCATGTTTTTCTATCATGGTGCAGCCGCCTATGACGCCTTGATTTATGTGTATGGCGCGGTTGCAGATAACGGTTGCCGCGTATCAATAAATTCACAAAACATGACTGTGGATTTTGGCAATGTGTCGACTAAACAATTTTACTCGGAAAACATACCTTGGGCGAAACGTAAATTTGTCATTGACCTTGAAAGTTGTGGTCCTGCTGCGAAAGGCGTTAAAGTGACTTTTACAGGGGATGCTGACTTGGTGAATCCAAAATTGCTTGCGGTCAAACAAGAGGGCGATTTTGCCACAGGGGTTGGAGTTGAATTCCTGGATATGAATGGTGTGCTCATTCCTCTCGGTGTTCAATTGGACTCTGAGTTGCTAATTGATCCGGCGCTGGCAACAAACCAGCTAGAGTTTCAGGCTCAATACCGTTCCACGGGGCCTGTGACAACTGGGGCAGCTAACGCGACGGCGAATTTTGTATTGGAGTATCAATAATGAGAGCTGCAATAAGCACATGCGTAATGCTTATAGTCTCGATTTTGTCGTTAAGCATGATTGACCGAGTTGAAGCTAATCTCGGTAAGGATTCATCTGTATCGGCTCAAAATATTTTAATTAAAAAACCAGCCCTGACCAACTCTATTGTTGGCGAAGCGTTAACCGGCTGGATCATTTCGGGATACAGAACAGTTGGCGTGACGGGTCCCTGGGGACAGTTCGGTTTAAGAATGCGTGCTAGCCCGACGGCGATACCTTATTCTGAAGGAGGTGTAGCTTATACCGTATACGCCTTAAATAGCTCGCCCAATATTGGGTTTGTGTTTAATGTTTCCTCCAGTTATTGCACTTGGTTTTTTGATTGTTTTTGGCATCCTTCCGGGCCTTATGCAATCACCGCTGGGCAAAATGAATTTCAATCGTTCAGGGATGGAGGCTTCATCGCGTCAGGTTTAGAGTATGAATATAAAATAAAATTCATTGCATTAAGTTCAAATTTTATTCAGAGCGACGTATCAGTTTTCCCCCAAGAAATTGCCACTGCTGTCATGTGCGGGGCATTTGGATGCGATTCAGGCGCTGATACAGGCGCTGTTACGCTTGACGGTTTTACCCTTACGTATGAGAAGTTAGGTTGTGTAGCAAGTTTTCCACCGAATATTTATATGGGGGTTATACCGCTCGATCAATTTAATGGGGTAGGTGCTACGGTCACTGCGCATTCAGCCACAACAATCAATCTTGTGTGTGACGATGGACTCGGCGTACACGCGATTATGACGGATCAAAATGACCCTGGGAGCGATAAAACAACGCTCAAGCTGACAGATGTACCCAATAAGGCGTCAGGCATTGGCGTGCGATTTATCAAAGATGATGGCGGAATAGTTCAGTATGGACCGAGCTCAAGTGTAGTTGGCGGTGGGCCAGGTCAATGGCGTATCAAGTCCTCTACAGACAGCAATAATTTTTCGTTTACCTTAATGGCGCAGTATATTCAGACGGAATCTGTTGTTACACCAGGGGAGGCAAATGCTGTCGCGAGCATAACGTTTGCCTATGACTAGTTAAGCGCCGACTGTTTGCGCAACACGCCCAACGCGAAACCCCACTCGATGAGTGGTGAATAATTGCGAATTCATCGCTCGTCACCCTAGTCAGCATTCGATCTGATCTATTCTAGCCACCCAAATCAGAGCTTCGAATAAGCTAGATCCTACATTTCGCAAAGTGTGAGGCCTGCTCATCACTTCTATCATGCGGCTGTATTCACGATACGCGAGCCTTGGCTAATCAATTACTTTACGACCGCTTTTCAGTTACCGTCTATTGTCCTTGGGGCCGGTCTCTCAATGAGCCAGGCGCTGATTACGTTTGTGGGTGTCCCAGGTAACAAGCAGCCCAAAGTGATGGGTGAGTGTGTGGCCGGCCGCGAAGTCAAGTTATGGCATTAATAGGGTGCAGCTTCCGATGCCCTTGCGTGCTCACTGGTCCGCTCCCAGACGTACACCCCTGAAATTTCGAAGCGTTTCAGTGTCGAGTAAACATCCTGTCGCTGGGTTTCGTATTTCTACGGCAGACGGTGATACTAAACATGCAATTCTTGATGGGGATGTTTGCCCGTGGAGTTATTACCTCACGGGTGTGCCGCGGTGTACTCAATATAGAACCCCTTATGGGGCGTGAATCATACTGAAATGTGTGTGCGTTTAGCCGTGTTAAACACACTAGAATCTTAGTCTCTCATGTTCCGCGTAACGGGCATCGGCTTCGGAATCAATGCTCTTGGTATAAGTATCCTTAGTTTTGAATTGAGCACGCACATTCGCACACCAAAGATAGATGTCTTTTGCGAGAGTCCGTTCACCCTTAAACCTATTGAGCATTTTACCCTCTATATTCAACTTTTCCATTAGCATGAT
>Ga0308171_1002289_pt1 | contig 20786 bp, 18 predicted proteins | sample PhyGR1_FD_202135 | JGI IMG/M metagenome (GOLD analysis project Ga0308171, IMG submission 202135) | Phyllosphere microbial communities from UC Gill Tract Community Farm, Albany, California, United States - DLSLSG.R1 | ecosystem: Host-associated > Plants > Phyllosphere > Unclassified | place: USA... | reverse complement strand
CGCCGTTCACCAGGCAGCCGATGTTGCCGTCCAGGCTGATGTAGGCCAGGTCGAACTTGGAGGCTTCCACTTCGGCCGGATCTTCTTCGTCCAGGTCGCGGTAGGCCACGATCTCAGGGTGGCGGAACAGCGCGTTGGCATCGAAGTTGAACTTCGCGTCCAGGGCCATCAGGTTGCCCTTGGAGTCACAGTTCAGCGGATTGATTTCCACCAGCGACGCGTCGGTCTCCATGTAGCACTTGTAGATCTTCGCGAAGATGTCCACGGCCTGGTCGACGGAGGCACCCGTCAGGCCAATGGCGGCTGCGACCTTCTTGCTCTGCTCAGGCGTGATGCCGGTCTGCGGGTCGATCATCTCGGTGATGATCTTCTCGGGAGTGGAGTGGGCCACTTCCTCGATGTCCATGCCGCCTTCGCTGGAGGCGATCAGGGCGACCTTCTGCGTGGCGCGGTCAGTAACCAGCGAGACGTAGAGTTCGTTCTTGATGTCGGCGCCGTCTTCGATGTAGAGGCGGCGGACCTTCTGGCCTTCAGGGCCGGTCTGGTGCGTCTTGAGCTGCATGCCCAGGATGTCGCCAGCGAGCTTCTTCACGTCGTCGATGCTCTTGGCCACCTTGACGCCGCCGCCCTTGCCACGGCCACCGGCGTGGATCTGGGCCTTGACCACCCACACGGGGCCGCCGAGCTTCTGGGCAGCTTCCACGGCTTCCTGAACCGTGAAGGCGGGAATGCCGCGCGGAACGGGCACACCAAAATTGCGCAAGATTTCCTTGCCTTGGTATTCGTGAATCTTCATGAGGTCTCTCTCAGGAAAGTATGGTGGTTACCCGTTTGCCATGATCAGATGTGGATGTCTGGCGCGGGCTCGAGGACATGGCAACCGACGACTGTATCATGCTGCGACGCACCATCCATGTGGATATAACTTACGTGTCCGTGGCGGCCCGCCCGCTTTCTTTGCAGGAGCAGATTGATGTCTAAAGTGTTTATCGATGGCGAAGCCGGCACCACGGGACTGGAGATCCGCGAACGCCTGCAGGCCATGCCGCAGATCGAGCTGGTGAGCATCGCGCCCGAGCTGCGCAAGGACGCGGCCGCCAAGCGCGCGCTGATCGCCGGCGTCGACCTGGTCGTGCTGTGCCTGCACGACGACGCCGCGCGCGAAACCGTGGCCCTGGTCGATGCCATCACCGCCGAGACGGGCCGTACCATCCGCATCATCGACGCCTCCACCGCGCACCGCACCGCTCCGGGTTGGGTGTACGGCTTCCCCGAACTGTCGGCCGACCAGGCCGAGGCCGTGCGCGGCGCGCTGCGCGTGTCCAACCCCGGCTGCTACGCCACCGGCGCCATCGCACTGCTGCGGCCGCTGGTCGATGCCGGCCTGCTGCCCAAGGACTATCCCGTGGCGCTGCCTTCGGTCAGCGGCTATTCGGGCGGCGGGCGCACCATGATCGAGGCCTACGAAAAAGGGGAAGCCGCGCCTTTCGAGCTGTATGCACTGGGCCTCTCGCACAAGCACCTGCCCGAGATCATGAAGTACACGGGCCTGGCCCGCCGGCCCATCTTCACACCCTCGGTGGGCAACTTCCGCCAGGGCATGCTGGTGCAGTTGCCGCTGCATCTCGACCTGCTGCCCGGCGCGCCCAAGGCGTCGGACCTGCACGATGCACTGGCCGCCCACTACGCCCGCAGCAACACGCCCGAGCAGTGGGTGCGCGTGCTGCCGCGCACCGACGACGGCAAGATCGAACCCACGGCCCTGAACGACACCAACCAGCTGGAGCTGCGCGTGTTCTCCAGCGACGAGCACCGCCACGCCGTGGTGGTGGCCCGGCTGGACAACCTGGGCAAGGGTGCGAGCGGCGCCGCCGTGCAGAACCTGAAGCTGATGCTGGGCCTGTGAGGCCGTAGGCACTCGGCCGGCCGGCCAGATGCCGGCCTCCACGAAGAAGAAACAAAGAAAACAAAACCGCCGATGGGCGGGCGGCTCGGGGAGGGCCGTATTCCATGTCGCACCACGACTCCATTCACCGCGCCCGCCGGGTGTGGAGCGGCGCCAGCCTGTGCGCCGCGATCGCAGCGTTGGCCGCAGTGGGCGCCACCGCGGCCATGGCCCAGTCCCTGCCTACGGTGGACGTCCATGGCGCGCCCGCCGCCATCGACGCCCAGACCCGATCCTACGGACGCGAGGAGCTGGAACGCTACGGCGAGGACACCCTCTCCGACATCCTCCGGCGCCTGCCCGGCATCACGCTCGACGCCGAGGGCCGGGTGCTGCTGCGCGGCATGGGCGGCGGTTACACGCAGGTGCTGCTGAACGGACGGCCGCTGTCCCTGCAAGGCAATGGGGCGATTCTGGACGGCCTTGGAGCCGAAGTGATCGAGCGCATCGAGATCGTGCGCGGCACCACCGCGAGCGACAGCGGAGAAGGCGTGGCCGGGACCGTGCGCATCATCACGCGCGAAGCCCATGGCGAACGCATTCGCCGCGCCCGGGTGGAAGGCGGGCGCACCCAGGGCGGCTCCACCGGCACGGTGGCGCTGGAACTGGGCGACCGCGTGGGCGACGTGGACTGGTTGGTCTCCGGCCGCTGGCGCAACCAGCACAACGACGTCCACCGGCTGACCGAATCGGTGGGCTCGGCGGCGGACGGCTCCACCTATTACGTGGACCGCACCCACCTGCAGACCGCCGAGCGACGGCGCGAATTCACCACCAACGGCTCCATCGCCTGGCGCGCCAGCGCGCAAGACCAGGTCACCCTGCAATGGCTGGGCGAACTGGGCGCGTCGCGCAAGCACACGCCGGGCGTGCTCGACCAAGACGCCCCCTGGCCGGCGCAGTACGCCACCTCGCTCACGCGCGACGACGAGCCCCGCTTCTGGCACCTGGAGCCGCAACTGCGCTGGCAGCACCGCCTGGCGGGCGGCGGCACCTGGACGGTGGATGCGAGCCAGTCCCGCTCCGCCTCGCGCAGCGAGTGGGACACCTCCACCTTCGGCGGCGATGGCGAACTGCTGGACCGGAGCGACTGGCGCGGCACGTCGCGCGAGCGCAGCCGGCGCATCGGCCTGAAGTGGGAGCAGCCCCTGGCCCCCGGCCTTCGCTGGGCCGCCGGCACCGAACTGCTGCGCGAGCGCCACCGCGAAGACGCGCTCTCGGACGGCGAGCCCGAGAGCTCGCGGCTGCGCCGCCGGGCCGCGTCGTTCTTCGGGCAGGTGCAGTGGAGCCCGGCGGCCGATTGGCGGATCGAGACCGGCTTGCGCCGCGAGCGCCGGCACATCGACAGCGGCGACGCGGAGAACGCTTTGCAAACGCAGAGTGCCGACCACCTCTGGCTGCCATCGATCAACGCGACATGGCATGAGACCGCCGACCGCAGCTGGTACGCCGGCCTGGGCCGCACCTACCGCCAGCCGCGCCTGCGCGACCTCTCGCCCGGCGGGCGCAGCACCGGGGATGCGAACAAGCCCTTCTTCCCCGACATGCGCGGCAACCCGGCGCTGCGGGCCGAGACCTCCACCGGCGCCGAGCTGGGCCTGCGGCAGGCCTGGGGCCCGGCCACGCCGCAGGATGAGCGGCCGGGCGAGGTGCGCCTGGACCTCTTCGCGCGCGACATCCAGAACGCCATCACGCGCCGGCTGTTCCAGGACGACGATGGCCGCTGGGTGGTGTCGCCCTTCAACATCGGCCGCAACCGCGTGCTGGGCGCCGAGGCCGAGCTGCGCTGGGACATGGACCGCCTCGCGCCCGGCCACCCGTGGCGCGCCCCGGTGGTGCTGCGCGCGGACCTGACGCTGACCCGCTCGCGTGTGGCCGACAGCGGCAACGGCGTGCCCGCGCGGCTGGTGGGACAGTCACCCGTGGTGGTGGGGCTGGGCTTCGATGCCGGCAGCCGCCATTGGCCCGCGCTGACCTGGGGCGCCACCCTGCGCGCCGAGGCCGGCTACACCTCGCAGCCCAACACCGTCGGCTACCTGCGCACCCGCCCGCTGGCCACGCTGGATGCCTACGCGCTGTGGAAGGTCGATGCCGCTACCCGGCTGCGGCTGCGCACCACGCAGTGGGGTTCCGACTGGCGCACGCGCCTCGTCACCCCGCTGCATGAAAGCGGCAGCCAGCAGGCCGACACCGTGCGCCTGAGCCGCCCCTGGACCGTGGCGCTGTCGCTGGAACGCGACTTCTGACCATGGCCTGGGCACGCGTGGCGCGGATCGTGCGGCACGCGCTCGCGGCCGCCGCGATCGTGGTCACCGCCCTGGCGGGTGCATCCGTGCCCGCGGCCCAGGCCCCGGCCGAAACGACCGCCACCCGCGCCGAAACCCTGCTGCGGCGGGCCGCCGCCACGCTGCAAGGCGTGGCCGACCCGAGTGCCTGGAACGACCTGCGGCAGGCCCGCCGCCTGTGGTCCGGCGGCCCGGGCCTCACGCCCCGGGAGCGCGCGCTGGGCCGGGCCTCTGCCGGCCAGGTCGCCAGCTGGCTGCACGCACAGCGCGGGCAGTGGGACCAGGCCGACGCCGAGGCGCGCGCATCGCTGCGCATCGCCCGCCAGTGGCAGCCGCCGGACGGCGCCGAAGTGCTGGGCGCGCGGCAGGTGCTTTTCTCGCACGCGGTGGCACGGCAGCAGTGGCAGCGGGCGCGGGAAGAACTGGCGCAGCTGCGCCCCTGGCTGCCCGCCGACGACCAGTGCGACGACGCGCTCTGCTCCACCGTGCTGGCCACCCGCTCGCGCATGCACGCCGCGCAGGAGGATCTGGACACCGCCTATGCCACCGCCCGCGCCGCGCACCGCTTCAGCCTGCGCACCGGCGAGCCGCAGGAGCTGGGCTGGGACGAGCTGTCACTGGCCGGCCTGGCCCGGCGACTGGGCCGGCGCGATGAGGCGCGCGACTGGCTGCGGTCGGTGCTGCGGCGTGCGGAAAGCGGAGAATTGCCCGCCGACCACCCCGCCGTGCCGCAGGCGCGCAGTGCCTACCACGCCATGCTGGCGGAAAACGGCGGCGCGGCGGAGCTGGCCGACGCGCGCCAGCAGGCGCAGCAGGCCACCGACACCCTGCAGGCCCGCGAAGGCCTGCTGTCGCGCGACCGCGGCGGGCTGCTGCTGAACCGCGCCGCCCTGAGCCGCCAGGCCGGCGACCTGGACACCGCGCGCCGCGAGGCCGCCGAGGCCTGGGCGATCGGCTGGGCGATCCGCGACGCCAACATCGCATGGCAGGCCGTGGAACGGCTGGCGTTCCTGTCGGAAGGCCAGAAGACACCGTGGGCCGAAGCCGCCTACGGCAAGATGTTCGTCAACACCGTGCAGCAGCAGCGTGCCGGCCTGCGCGGCTTCGCGCCCGCCGAGCAGGAGCGCTTCGTGCAGCCCCGCCTGCCGGGCTATGAGGAACTGGCCGATGCCCTGTTGCGCATGCAGCGCTGGGCAGAGGCCGAGCAGGTGCTGTCCCTGGTACGCAGCAACGCCTACCACGCCCTGGTGCGCAGCGCACCGCCGCCGCAGGCGCTGCCCTTCACGCCCGGCGAGCAGCCCGGCCAGCAGCGGCTGGCGCAGGCCGGGCAGTCGCTGCGGCAACTGCACGACCAGTTGCGGCGCACCGACCGGCCCGCCGATGAGGCCCTGCAGGCCCGCCTGCGCGCGGAGCTGGAGGCCACCATGCAGGCGCTGCTGGACTTGGCCCGGCCGCCTGCGGGGGCGCCGGCTCCGGCGCACGACGCCGGGGCGACAACCATCGCCCTCGCTGCAGTACCCGAATCGTCACGCGGCAAAGGCATCACCCGCGTGGTCTATCTGCCCGGCCCCGACGCGCTCCATATCGCCGTGCAGTCGCCCGAGGGCCAAGCCACGGTGCGCGAAGTCGCCGTTGGCGACGCCGACCTGCTGGACCACGTGGCCACGCTGCGCCGGGCCGTGCAGAACCCCGCGGCCGACCCGCTGCCCGCCGCCCAGGCACTGCACGCGCTGCTGTGGGCGCCGATCGCCGATTTGGTACCCACCGGCGACCATGCTCCGCCGGTACGGCTGCGCGCCGAGGGCGTGCTGCGCTACCTGCCCTTCGCCGTACTGCACGACGGGCAGCGCTGGCTGGTGGAGCAGGCCACGCTCAGCCTGGACGGCGGCGGCGCGCTGCCCGGTTCAGGCACGCCCGTAGCGCGCAGCGCCGCCGTGCCGCGCCAGGGCTGGGCCTTGCTGGGCGCCAGCCACGGCGGCGGCCTGCCGGCGCTGCCCCAGGTGCCGCACGAGCTGCGCACCCTGCGGCAGCTGGCGCCCGGCCGCCCGGCGGAGACGGCCCTGGCGCTGAACGAGAACTTCACGCCCGAGCGCCTGCGCCAGGCGCTCGCCACGCGCCAGGTGGTGCACATCGCCAGCCACTTCGTGCTGACGCCGGGGCAGCCTGCCGCAGGGTGGCTGCAGCTGGGCCGGGGCCGCCGGCTGACGCTGCAGGCCCTGGCCAGCCCCGCATACCGCTTCGACGGGCTGGAACTGCTGACCCTCTCCGCCTGCGAAACCGCGCTGCCCGCCGGCCCCGCCGCCGCCGACGACGCGCCGCTGGAGAGCCTGGCCTGGCTGGCGCATGCGCGCGGCGCGCGCAACGTGCTGGCCAGCCTGTGGGCCGTCCCCGACGCGCCCACGGGCCAGCTGATGGAACGCGTGTATGCGCAGATCGCGCAGGGGCAGAGCCCCGCCGCCGCCCTGCAGCGGGCGCAGCGCGGCCTGCTGCAGGAGCCGCCCCCGCCCGAGGACGGGTCCGCCGCGCGGGGACTGCGCCCGCTCGCGTCGGCGAACGCCGCGGCCGCGCAGCCGGCCGCCAGGCCACCGTCGCTGCATCCGTACCACTGGGGCGCGTTCGTGGTGCTGTCGGCCGAGCCCGACTGATTGCTACTATTTTGGTAGCTAAAAGCGCTTGTGGGATAAGCACCGGCGGCAGATTTCACCTTGGATTTTCCTGCCCCTGCGCGTGGCCGCCGCGTGCAGGTCCGCCGGACCCGCCTCACGGCCTGCGCCGCCCACCGTCCGCTCCTTTTTTCATAGCTGGCGGCGTTTGAAACACAAGCGCCAGCGGCCCTTTTCACCCTCGAAGAATCGCCGCGGCTCATGCGGACGGGCGCGCCACGCTCCTGCCGTCCGCCACTTGCCACTCCGCCCGGGCCTGCCAGGCCGGCGGCACGGTGGGCGACACCTCGCGCGGCAGGCCGTCCTTGGGCACCGGCGCCACCTGCAGCACCAGCGCCTCCGCACCCGGCGACGGCCCCGGGGTGATGGCGAAGCGCCGGTGCAGCCGGGCCAGGGCACGCGGCGTGCCGGCGTCCAGGCGGGTGCTGTCGCCGGCGAGCGCCGGGTACAGCACGGTCTGGCCGCCGGCCGCGTCCCCGTGCACCAGCAGCACATCCACCGGCAGGCCGCTGGTGTTGTCCAGCTGCAGCTCCAGCACCGAGCCCTCGGGCAGCGTGCCGAGCGCGAGCCGGGGCTGCTGCGCCCAGTCCCACGACCGGGCCGGCGCGCCCGGCGCCGCACAGGCCAGCCGCACGCGCACGCCGACGGGCAGCGCCGCCGCCGACGCGGACGGCGCCGGCTCGTCCAGCCGCAGCGGCGCCTGCGGGGCATGCGTCCAGAGCGGTGCGAGCAGGCTGCCCTCGAAGCGCGGCGAGGGCCAGGCCGAGGCCGGCAGCCCCGCCGCCCGCGCCCAACGACGGGACTGCGCCGTCACCGCCCGGGCGAGCGCCGCATAGTCCGGCAGCGCACCCGCGCCCGGCGCCAGGGCCGCGCACAGGGCGGCGGTGAACAGCCCGCGCACCGCGCCGTCAGGCGCCCGCCATTCGGGCGTGCGCTGGGTGGTCTCACAGGCCAGCAGCGCGACATGGCCGGCCGGGCGGGGGCGGGCGGGCGGCAGGTGCACGGGCAGCAGCGACGCGGCGGCGGTGGATGGGGGCGACGGGGGGCGCGTGCCGCTGCCGGGCGAAGGCTCCAGCGCCTGCAGGTCGGCCACCCGGAGCCCCCGCCAGGCCAGCCCCGGCACGGTGGAACGGGTGGCCGACGCGGCATGGCAGGCATCCACCGCCACCACCACATGGGCACCGCGTGCCAGCCAGTCGTCCACGTACTGGCCGATCTCGGCGTCGCTCACCGCGCCCTGCAGCGGCCACGGGCTGCCGGCGGGCAGGCGGGCGGCGTCGGCGGTCAGCAGGCAGGTGCGCAGGCCGTCCGGTTCGTTCGCCAGCGGCGGCGGGGGCGCCACCCGCACGCCGTGCCCCGACCAGAACAGCACGACGGTGTCGCCCGGCGCCAGCCGGCGGCCCTGGGCCTGCATCGCCTTCAGCACCTCGGCCCGGTCGGGCGAGGGTGCCACGGTGCCGGCGACGCCGTCGGCCAGCACGGTGATGTGCTGGGGCAGAAAACCGTGCCCGGCGAGCGCCTGCCGCACCGCCGCCACGTCATGCGCCGGGCCCTTGAGCCACAGGGCGGCGGGCTGGCGCGCCAGGGCCGAGACGCCGATCAGCAGGGCGTGCCGCGTGGCGCCGGCGGCCGGGCCAGCGGCGGCGGCGGCCGGTCGCGGCGACATGCTGGCGAGGGGCGGCAGCGCGGCCCAGCCGGTGGTGGCGATGATGGCCTGGCGGCGTCGCACGGCAGCGGCCTGGTGGATGCAAAAGTGCGGGAAAGGATCCGCCGGCGGCGCGCGTCAGGGCGCGCCGGCCTGCAGCACGGCGGGGTGGGCCCGGGCCGCCTGCAGAGCGGCCGCGGCGTCGCCTGCGGCAGGCACTTCCAGCACCCACTGGCCTGACGACTGCAGCACCAGGCGGCGGCCCGGGTGGCCGGCCAGCAGCGTCGCCAGCGTGTCCGCCGGCGCGCCCGGGCGCAGCCGCAGCGCGATGCTGGCGACGGCGACGGGCGGGACGGCGGCGGGCGGCGGTGCCTCGCGCAGTGCCTCCACCCCCGCGCCGCGCCAGGCGAGCTCGGCCGGCGGGCTGGTTTCGCGCCAGGCGATCCAGCCGGCCTGCGCCACGATCACCAGGGTGGCCAGGGCGCCGGCCGGCTGGGCGAACCAGCGGGGCCGGCGCGACGCCGCCCGAGGCGGGGCGGCCGGTGCAGGGCGGGCCATGCCTTCCGTGGCGGCCGCACCGGGCGGGGCTTGCCGCATGCGCGCACGCAGCTGCTCGAGCCCGGCCTGCAGGGGTTCCTGGGCGGCCTCCTCGCGCAGGTCGGCGCGCATCTGCCGCAGCCAGCGCACCTCCTGCGCGCTGGCGGGGTGGCGCGCGACGTGCGCCACCACCCAGGCGGCGTCGGCCGGCGGCAGCACGCCGCTCAGGTAGTCGGGCAGCAGGTCGGCGAAGCGCCTGGCTTCCTCGTCGCCCAGCGGGCCGGGCCGGGGGTCGGTCATGGGCGGCCCCCTTGCAGGCCCAGCCAGCGCTCCATGCACAGCCGCAGGTGGCTGCGGCCGTGGAAGAGGCGGGTCTTGACGGTGTTCTCGGGGCACTGCTGGATGCGCGCGATCTCGGCGAGCGGCAGGTCCTCCAGCGCCCAGAGCATCAGCGCCTCCCGCTGCAGGCCGTTGCGCAGGCGGCGCAGGCAGCCCAGCAGCCCGGTGCGGCGCTGCACGGCGTCGAGCTGCTCGGCCGGGCCGGGCGCTTCGTCGGCATGCTGTTCGGCCGCGTCGTCGAAGCCTTCGCCTGTAATTTCACGGCGGTGCCGCGCACCCCACTGCCGCAGCCGGTCGATGGACTTGTTGCGGGCCAGGGTGAGCAGCCAGGTGCCGAAGGCCACCCGCCCGTCGAAGCGGGCCGGCTCGCGCCAGAGGTCGTGGAACACATCCACCGCCACCTCCTGCGACAGGGGCTCCGCCTCGGGGCCGCAGGGCGCGAGCTGCAGGCGCGCGAACAGCTGCACCTTGCCGGCCCAGGCGCGCCAGAGCATGGCCATGGCTTCTTCGTCGCCTGCCTGAATGGCTGCCAGCAGTTCCTGAGGGGAGGGGGAGACGGACATGGAGAAATGAACGGAGCGGGGCTGCCACCGGCGGATGCGAAGGTGCCGCCCTGGCGGCGGCGTGCGAATGATAGCCAGCGGCCGGCGCCCTCCCCTGCGGGCATCCGAAGATTTTTTGAACCGCCGGGCGACGCCGCGCGAACAACACACAGGTCCGGCGGATTCCGCTGCCGGACATTGGCTCGCACCCCACCCGGTCATTCCACCGTCGCCCCCCACGTTCCAAGGATTTCGCCCATGCAGTTCCCTCGTTCCCTGTGCGCCGCCGTCTTCGTGTCTGCCTTGCTGGCCGCCTGTGGCGGTGGTTCGGGGGGCAGCGACAGCCCTGGCCCAGACGCCGGCACCGGCTCAGGTGGCGGCGCCGCGAACCCCGCACCCACACCCGCGCCCGCACCCGCACCCGCACCCGCCAGCTTCAAGGCCTTCGGCCAGCTCGACCCGGCAAGCGCCATGGACGCGCCGACGGTGGTGGGCAACGTGCCGGTCAATGCCGGCGGCATGGTGAACGGCGCGTTCTTCATCGGCACGCTCGCGGTCACCCTCACACCCACCAGCGACGGCGGCTACACCGTCAGCAACAGCGTCTACAACACGGTGCTGACGCGCGCGGGGCTGATCGAGCTGTGCAACGCCTCCGGTCCCAACGACGGCACGAATGGCCTCAAGAGCCGCTACGTGCTGCTGCCGGGCACCGCCAACGCGGTGGCGGTCAGCGCGCTCAAGGGGCGCTCGTTCAAGCTGTATGAAGACTGCGCGCAGACGCCCCGCTCCACGGCGCTCTTCCAGGCCGACGGCACCGTGCTGGAGCGCGAGGCCGGTGGCGCAAGCGCAACGATTTCCGCCGCCGAGGTGGCCGCCACCTTCGGCACCACGGGCTTCACCAGCGCCGAGGGCACCTACATCGCCCGCGCCTTCCAACTGGCGAGCGGCAAGTACGCCTTCGTCTCGCACGGGCTGCCGGGCGGCGCCGGCAATGCGCGGGGCTATGTCGAGTTCTTCGTCGAGGAATGAGCGGCCACCGCACCACGCCGGGGCCGCGTGCCCCATCGCATTCACCCCCAGCCCACCACAGACCATGACACACCGCTGCCTTACCCACTTCGCCGCGCTCTGCGCCGGCACCCTGCTGCTCGCCGGTTGCGGCGGCGCGCCCGATGAAAGCCAGGTCAGGACGGCCATCGCGGCGCAGCTCGAGGCCTTCGCGGGCAAGAGCGGCTCGGCTTCCGTCCAGCAGATGCTGGGAGAGGTCAAACTCATCGGCTGCAAGAGCTCGGAACGCGGCGGCTATTTCTGCGATTGGACGTCGTCCATGGGCGCCGGCAGCGGCCGCTTCGTGAAGGCCGACGGCAGCTGGACGATGGTGGCGCCATGACGAACGCCCTCGAACAAGCCGGCACCGGCGTGCAGGCCCTCACCGAACAGCTTGCATCAGCCGCGCCGCAGCAGGCCGCCGCCGCCGAAGCGGCCCTGGTGCGGCTCGCAGACGCGGGCGACCTGGACGCCTGCGAGGCGCTGGCTTCCGCCTATTCCACAGGCCGGCCCGCCCTGGCCCGGAACGCCATCAAGGAATACCGCTACACGGCGCGGGCGGCGGAGTTGGGCTCTTCCTTCCATCGCTACTGGCTCGCGCACTTGCAGTACCAAGCCAAGGATTACACCAGCGCCTACGCCAACGCATCCCTTGCACATCAAGAGAACATCGGGCCTGCCACCGACCTGCTGGCGCGCATGCTGCTGCAGGGCCAGGGATGCAGTGCGCAGCCGCTGGCGGCGCTGGACATGCTGACGCGCAGCGTCGAGTCCGGCAGCAACCCCGATGCCGCCCTCACGCTGGCCACGCTGTACCTGGAAGGCGAGCACGTCGGCCCCCATCCGCAGGCCGCGTACGACACCCTGCACGGGCTGGCGTCCGATTTCGCGGTGATCGCCCACATCGACAAGCCGGCCTACGCCCGCTACTGCTACCTGAAGGCCTGGGCGCTGCGCGGCGGCGCCCAGGGCCAGGACGGCGAGACCTGGCTGCCGCTGTGCGAGAAGGCGGCCTCGCTGGGCCATGCGGACGCGAAGGCCAGCCTGGCGGCGCAGCACCGGCAGGACGCGGGCCTCCAGCGGGAAGCGCAGTGGGAGGGACTGCAGCACTTCACCGCCTTCAGCGGCCGCTGGATGATGTTCTACCGCGTGGCCCGGCTGGCGGAGAAGCACGAGAAGTCCCACCAGCACGTGGGCAGCATCAACGGCAACGTCTACACCACCACCAGCCGTTGGAACGTGCTGGTGTTTGCCGACCGGGATGGTTCACGCTTCGAGGTCAAGGTGCCTCCCAAGGCCAGAGTGGTGCCGCAGCGCGACTACGCCGTGCTGTTCATCGGCCCGGCCACCGGAACCGTCGGCGTGCCCCGGCTGATCCACGACCTGGGCACGGGCGAGTCGGTCGAGCCCACGGGCGATCTGGCATCGGGCTACAGCGAGGAAAGCTCCAAGGCGCTCAAGGTGTTCTCGGTTCTGGCCTGGTTCGGCGTGGTGGTGGCCCTGGGCGTCAGCTTTGGCAAGTCCAGCGGCCTGGCTCTGCTGGCCGCCCTCGGGCTGGGCGTGGCGGCGGTCAAGCTGCGCAGTGCCTATACAGGGCAACACGACGAGGCGCTGGAGCGCGCCCGCGCCTTCTTCAAGGAGCACGCCAAGGATCTGGCGCGATGACGCAAGGCACAGCGGGAGGCGGCCGGCCACCGACCCAGGCGTACGTGGAAAAGGGCAAGTGGGTGACGGACCACCTGGCGCCCATCAATGCCACGCTGTTCATCGGCACCGGCGTGCTGCTGCCGGCGATGGACTTTCTGCGGCCTTACTTTCCGTATATCAGCCACGTGGCAGTGGTGCTGGTGCTGCTCTTTGTATGCGTGCTGGCGCTCAAACTGTCCGGGCGGCGCACCGGCCGCGAGATGCCCACGGGCTTCGTGGTCTGCGCGGGAGTGTGCGCCGCCGCCTTCGGCATCGGCGCGGTAGCGAGCGAACGGCATGCCGCTCAGGGCGGCGCCGTCGCGGCGGCCATGCCCTGGGTGGCGCAGCAGCAGCGCCTGCTGCTCGACATCCGGGACGGGCGCAGCGAGAACCCTCGGGTGGCGCTGGCCAACATGGGGATTCCGTGGGATTTCCTCCAGTTCGCCAAGGCCGCGAAACGCGGCGATGCGCAGGTCGTGAGCCTGTTTCTTGCCGGAGGCATGCCGGTCACCGAAAACACGGGGGAGTATTTCGAGTCGATTCCGTACTTCGTCGTGGCCAGCGGCACCCGCCCGACGGCAGTGCTGGAGGCTCTGGCGCAGGGTGGCGTGAACCTGGGTGATCCGGCCCTGGTTCCCTCTTGGGGGCGGGCCAAGGAGGAGGTGGCTCCGAATCTGTACGCCATTGCGAAAGAGAAGCATCGAAACGATGTGGCCGAGAAACTTACGCAGTTAGGGGTCGATAGCTCGAGCTACGCGCCTTGGAAAGCAGCCAAGGATGAATATGACAAAAAACCTAAAGCCGTGTTCTTTGGAATCTAAACCATGAGCAGAGACTTTTCTTCGTATACCGGCACGATCACGATGCTTGGTGCAAGCTGTGCCAATTTCAATGCAACCACCTACTCATTGATTGAAATTCGAGATGCGGCAGGACAGATGCATACCCTGGCCAACGTCTCCATCAGCACTTTTCTCGCCAACTATCTGGCTGTCAACGAGCACGTCACCATCAATCTCGTGCGACTGCGCCTATTCAGTATTTTCTTCAACGACGGCACATACATCTATGGGCTGAAGTCAGAAGACCGGCACTATCAAATTGACTTCCCAGATGCATTGAAGAGCCAAAAGAGAAATATATTCATAGCGTTGCTTTGCTTGTGCACGCTCATCACGATTCCGCTCGCGCTTTATCTTTTTTATCGGATACACAAGAGACGCACCGCATTGAAACGAATAGCCGAACCATGGCAGGGATAATTTATTAATCCGCGCGAGTTTCGTGGTCTGAAGGCAATCGCAAGCTGGCGGCTTCACGAGAGGGCTGATAACCGAACGTGCGCATTCCTGCGACTCAAGCACTCCCGACCCGCTGGAACCACCCACCCGGCAGCCGCGCTACGCGGCCTTCCAGCTCCAGCTCCAGCAGCGCCACCTGCAGGCCGGCCGTGTCCCGGCCGGTGCGGGCCTGCAGGGTGTCCAGGCTGACCGGGTCGAAGCCGAGCGCGGCCAGCAGGTCGGCATGGGGGCCGGCGGCGTCGTCGGCCGGGGGCGCTGCTTCGGCGGCTTCGGCCACACCATCGCCATCGAGCGTCGCCGTGCCATCCGCCGCGTCGCGCGCCGATGGGCCCGGGCTGGCCGGCAGGCGCAGTTCCTCCAGCACGTCCTGCGCGCATTCGACCAGCTTGGCGCCCTGGCGGATCAGTGCGTGGCAGCCGCGGGACTGCGGAGCGTGGATGGAGCCGGGAATGGCGAACACTTCGCGGCCCTGTTCGGAGGCCATGCGGGCGGTGATGAGCGAGCCCGATGCCAGCGCCGCCTCCACCACCAGCGTGCCTTGCGACAGGCCCGAGATGATGCGGTTGCGCTTGGGGAAGTTGCCCGGCAGCGGCGGCGTGCCCAGCGGGTATTCGCTGACCAGCAGCCCGTGCTGCGCGATGCGACGGGCCAGGTCCAGGTTGCGGCGCGGATAGACGCGGTCCAGCCCGGTGCCGACGACCGCGATGGTGGCGGGCAGCGACGGGTCGCCCACATCCATCAGCGCGCCTTCGTGCGCGGCGGCATCCACGCCCAGCGCCAGGCCCGACACGATGCTGCAGCCGGCGGCTCGCAGTGCCTGGGCGAACTGGCGGGCGTTGTCGGCACCCTGGGCCGTGGGGTTGCGGCTGCCGACGATGGCCAGGCAGCGCGTCGAGGGGAACGGGTCGCAGTCGCCCTGCACGAAGCGCGGCGCGCCGGTCACGTACAGCAGCAGGGGCGGGTCTTCGGTGTCGAGCAGGCTGCGCGGGTAGGCAGCGTCGCCCAGCGTGAGCAGGCGACGGGCCGGCGCGGGCTCCTGCGGCAGGGCGGTGCCGGCGGCTGGCGCGCCGTCCAGCCATTGGCGGGTGGCCCGCACCTGCGCCTCCAGTTCTTCGGGCACGGTGCACAGGGTGCGGGCCTGGGCGGGGGTGACGCAGGAGAGCAAGGCCTGCTCGGTCTGCTGGAAGATGGCCTGGGGCAGGCCGAAGGCGGCCAGCAGGCGCCGAGCGGCCGTGTTGCCCACGCCGCTGCTGAGCGTGAGCCGCAGCCAGGCAGTGAGTTCTTCGGTATCCATGGCCTGCATTTCCCTCCCCGCATCCGGCAGCGTGGACAGCCGCTCTCGCCTGGTGCTTTTGCCCTGTGTCGTCGTGGTGGCTCGGCGCTGCGCGCCCAGGGGCAGCGCGGCCCCTGCGCTGCGCTCGATGACTACTGCGGGTTGACCAGCCGGTCACCCACGCGCACACCCTGCTCGACCTGCAGGAGCAGCACGTACGAGACGCGGTCGAAGGTGCGGAACACCATGGCCGTGCCGTTGGCTTCGCTGGGCAGGCGGATGGTGGGGCGCTGCTCGTCGGTCTTGTCCCGGATGCGCTGGCCCTGGGTGAGCACGGTCAGCACATGGCCGGCCTCGACCCCGTCGCGGGCGCCCTTGTTGATGGCGATGACCTGGTTCTGCGCGGCATAGGCCACGGCGGTGCTGCCGTAGAGCGAGACGACCCGCGCATCGACCGGTACCTGCGGCGCGCGGGGCGTGTAGCTGGTGTAGCCGGGCGGCGGCACGGGCAGCAGGCGGTCGCCGGCGCGGATTTCTTCCTTGGCGGCGCGCAGGTCCACCGTGGCGGGGACGACGTCGAGCGTGGTGCCGCCCTTGCCGTCGGGCGTCGATTCGACCGCCTGGCCGCGCACCAGCTCGGCCCGGCCGACGTACTGCGCCTCGTAGCCGAGGATCTCGCCGCTCGCCGGATCCTTCATGGGGGTGGCGTTGCGGAACACGCGGTATTCGCGCGGCACCTGCGGCGCCAGCACCAGGGGGTTGCCCTGCGGGCCCAGGGCATAGGCGCGGTCGCCGCTGGCCATCAGCACGCGCTCTTCGGTGGTGGCCACCAGGCGGGGCGCCTGCGACAGGGTGAGTTCGTCCACCACCAGCGGCTCGACCAGGAAGGGCTCGATCAGGTGGGGCTTGAGCGTGGGCAGTGCCGTGCTGGCCAGGCTGTCGTAGCGGGTGCGGGGCGACACGCGCACCGTCTCGCTCTCGCCGCTGCCGGCCCGGCTGGTGCGCAGGCGCGCATAGCCGTCCACCTTTTCCAGGTAGAGCGTCTGGCCCGGGTAGATGAGGTGCGGGTTGGGAATGGACTGCAGGTTCATGCCCCACAGCTCGGGCCAGCGCCAGGGCCGCTGCAGGTACATGCCCGAGATGCCCCAGAGCGTGTCGCCGCGCTGGACGACATAGGTGTCGGGCGCGCTGGGCGAAAGCTCGGCCAGCGGCACGCCGCGGGCGGCGACCTGCTGGGCCGTGGCGCGCTGCGCGCCGGTGACGGGATACGAGGCAGTCTGTGCCCACGCGGGAAAGACGGACAGGCATCCGCTCAGGAAAGCCAGCGTGCCCAGCATGGTGCGGCGCGCGCGGAGGGATGCCCTCATGTTGTTCCTCTTGTGTTGCATTGGGATAGCCTGACCTCGTTCGGCGGAGCCGGTCGCGTGACGTTCTGTAACGACTGCAACAGCCCCCGCGATCTTCAAAACCGTTGGAGATTCTCTGCGCAAGCCCTTCACGGGGCAACGATTATTGGACCCGCGTCCCACGTGCCTGCCAGAAAGTGGCGAAAATAGCGACATATTTCCCTTGCGTCATGGCCATTCTTTCCATTCTTCGATACCCCGACCCCCGTCTGCACAAGGTGGCACAGCCCGTGCAGCAGGTGGATGACCGCGTGCGCGCCCTGCTGGACGACATGCTCGCCACCATGTACGACGCGCAGGGCATCGGGCTGGCGGCCACGCAGGTGGACGTGCATGAGCGCATCGTCGTCATCGACGTGTCCGAGAAGCACGACGAGCCCCTGGTGCTGATCAACCCCGAGATCGTCTGGTCCAGCCCCGAGCGGGTGACGGGCGACGAAGGCTGCCTGTCGGTGCCGGGCATCTACGACGGCGTGGAGCGCGCCGCGGCCGTGCACGTGCGGGCGCTGGACCGCGACGGCCAGCCGCGCGTGATCGAGGCAGACGGCCTGCTGGCCGTGTGCGTGCAGCACGAGATGGACCACCTGCTGGGCAAGGTCTTCGTCGAATATCTTTCGCCGCTGAAGCGCAACCGCATCAAGACCAAGCTGGTCAAGCAGCAGCGCGAGGAACAGCGCGCATGAGCACCGGCGCAGGCTGCCACCCACGGCCCGCGCCGATACCCGTGCGTGTGCTGCGGCCGCTGCTCGCGGCCCTGCTGGCAGTCGTCGTGTTCGCGGTGCTGGCGGGCTGCGCCGCCGGCCCCTCGTCGCTTGCGGCCGGCACGCCCCGCGCGGCCGTGCTGGCCCAGCTGGGCAGCCCGTTCACCGCCACGGCGCTGCCGGGCGGCGGCGAGCGGCTGGTCTACAGCACCGGGCCCATGGGGTTCTACGTGTATCACGTCGATCTGGACGGAGCGGGCCGGGTGGCGCGCACCGAGCAGGTGATGACCTTCGAGCGCCTGGCCGGCATTCCGGTCGGCCAGTGGACCGCCGCCGACGTGCGCGCCAACTTCGGCCCGCCCATGCGTATCGACCGGGTGCACAGCTTCGACGGCGACGTGTGGAATTACCGCTTCATCGCCGACATCAACCTGCGCCGCCTGGCGCATGTGCATATCGACCCCGCTGGCGTGGTGCGCCGCGTCATGTTCACCGACGAACCGTTGTCCGACGACGACCGTTCGTTCTGATTTTTTCCGTTCCCCGGCCGCTGCCGCCCCGACCGCCCCCGCGGTGCCGGGCGGCGCGTTCCGTTTCCGACCGACCCGTTCCATGAAGATCGTTTTCGCCGGTACGCCGGATTTCGCCCGTGTCGCCCTGCAACGCCTGCTGGATGCCGGCTTCACCGTGCCCCTGGTGCTGACCCAGCCCGACCGCCCCGCCGGCCGGGGCATGAAGCTGCAGGCCTCGCCCGTCAAGCAATGCGCGCTGGACCACGGCATCGCAGTCGCGCAGCCCCGCAGCCTGCGGCTGGACGGCAAGTTCCCCGAAGAAGCCGCCGCCGCCCGGGAGGCGCTGCACGCCGCCGGCGCGGACGTGATGGTGGTGGCCGCCTACGGCCTCATCCTGCCGCAGTGGGTGCTCGACCTGCCACGCGAGGGGTGCCTCAACATCCACGCCAGCCTGCTGCCGCGCTGGCGGGGCGCCGCGCCCATCCACCGCGCCATCGAGGCAGGCGACGCCGAGACCGGCGTGACCATCATGCAGATGGACGCCGGCCTGGACACCGGCGACATGCTGCTGATGGAGCGCACCGCCATCGCGCCGACGGACACCACCGCCACGCTGCACGACCGCCTGGCCGACCTGGGCGGCCGCATGATCGTGGAGGCGCTGGAGCTGGCCGCCTGCGGAGGGCTGCGCCCCGAGCCCCAGCCGGCCGAGGGCGTGACCTACGCGCACAAGATCGACAAGGCCGAGAGCGCCATCGACTGGTCGCAGCCGGCCCAGGTGATCGGCCGCCGCATTCGCGCGTTCGACCCGTTCCCGGGCGCCAGCACCTTTGCGGGCGGCGAAGCCATCAAGCTGTGGAGCTATGAAATCGATAGCAGCTTGCGTTGGAGTGGCGAGCGCTGCGGCCAGATTCTGGCCGTGGATTCCTCGGGCATCGCCGTGGTCACGGGCGATGGCGTGCTGCGCCTGACGGTGCTGCAGCGCGCGGGCGGCAAGCGGCTGCCGGCAGCGGACTTTTTGCGTGGCTTCGCGCTCGCGCCCGGCCAGGTGCTGGGCGACCCGCAGGGCGCCGCCGCATGAACGCCACCGCTGCCGCCGCCGTGCGCACCACCGTGCGCGACCCGGCCTTCCGCTTGGGGCTGACGGACATGCTGGCCACCTCCCTGGGCATCGGCGCCTGGGGGCTGGTCACCGGCGTGGCCATGGTCAAGACGGGGCTGTCGGCGCCCATGGCGATCTTCATGTCCCTGGTCGTCTATGCCGGCAGCGCCCAGCTGGCCGTGCTGCCGCTGATGGCGGTGGGCGCGCCGCTCTGGGTGGTGTGGCTCACGGCGTCATGCGTGAACCTGCGCTTCATCATCTTCAGCAGCATGTGGCGCAACTACTTCCACCGGCTGCCGCGCCGCCAGCGGCTGGCGGTGGGCTACTTCAGCGGCGACGTGATCTTCGTCGCGTTCATGAAGCGCTTTCCCCAGCAGGAGCCCCGGCCCGAGCAGGTGCCCTATTTCTGGGGCGCGGCCTCGCTCAACTGGCTGTGCTGGCAGGTGCCCACCATCACCGGCATCCTGCTGGCCAACACGGTGCCGCTCTCCTGGGGCCTGGGCTTCGCGGGCGTGCTGGCGCTGCTGGGCGTGCTGCTGTCCATGCTGTTCGACCGGGCGAGCTGGATCGCCGCGGCAGTGGCGGCCACGGCGGCCATCGCCGCCTTCGCGCTGCCGCTCAAGCTCAACATCCTGGTGGCCATCGCGGCGGCCGTGACGGCGGGCCTGCTGATCGAGGCGGCCGACAAGCACCTGCGCCGCAAGCCCCAGGTGCTGCTGGTGCCGGCGGACGGCACGCTGCCACCCGCCGAGCGCGAGCGCATCGAGCAGGGCGACGTGCCGCTGCGCGAGGAGCGCCACCCATGAGCTGGAGCCTCGACTGGTCGTGGGTGGAGCCCACCATCGCCTTCCTGGGCTTGGGCGTCATCACGCTCATCTCGCGCTCGTTCTTCATGATTCCGGAGCGCGAACTGGCCATGCCCGACTGGCTCAAGCGCGGGCTGAAATACGCCCCGCTGGCCGCGCTCACGGCCGTGATCGCGCCCGAGCTGTTCATGACCCAGGGCGAATTCATCCACACCCTGCGCGACGCCCGCCTGCCGGGCGCGCTCTGCGCCGCAGCCTATTACTTCTGGCGGCGTGACATCCTGGGCACCATCGTCGTCGGCATGGCGGTGTATTTGCCGCTGCACATCGGCTGGGGCTGGTAGACCTGGGGCAGCGACGGCGACGGGCGGTTACCAAGCGGTTACATGGCCCGTCAGCCTCTGGGCGCACCGCCTAGAATGCGGCGCTTCCGCTTCCCCAACCTCGCCGACTCCATGCACATCCTTCGCTTTTCCGATCTCTGCGCCCAGGGCCAGGCCCGTGGCCAACGCGTGTTCATCCGCGCCGACCTGAACGTGCCGCAAGGCGACGACGGTCGCATCACCGAAGACACGCGCATCCGCGCCTCGGTGCCCTGCATCCAGATGGCGCTGGACGCCGGCGCCGCCGTGATGGTCACCAGCCACCTGGGCCGCCCGACCGAAGGCACGCTTACCGCCGCCGATTCGCTGGCGCCCGTCGCCCAGCGCCTGGGTGAGCTGCTGGGCCGCGAAGTCCCGCTGGTGGCCGACTGGGTGGAGGGCGTGCAGGTGCAGCCCGGCCAGGTCGTGATGCTGGAGAACTGCCGCGTGAACCCCGGCGAGAAGAAGAACAAGCCCGAGCTGGCGCAGAAGATGGCGCAGCTGTGCGACATCTACGTGAACGACGCCTTCGGCACCGCGCACCGCGCCGAGGGCACGACCTACGGCATCGCCGAATACGCGAAGGTGGCCTGCGCCGGCCCGCTGCTGTCGGCCGAGATCGACGCCATCA
>Ga0308171_1002287_pt1 | contig 20798 bp, 16 predicted proteins | sample PhyGR1_FD_202135 | JGI IMG/M metagenome (GOLD analysis project Ga0308171, IMG submission 202135) | Phyllosphere microbial communities from UC Gill Tract Community Farm, Albany, California, United States - DLSLSG.R1 | ecosystem: Host-associated > Plants > Phyllosphere > Unclassified | place: USA... | reverse complement strand
TTGAGAGAGCTCAGCGTTGCCGCTGAGTGTGAACGCTTCTGCCAGCTGTGACGGGAAGCGATACCTGATGTAATGGTGGAAAACATGGCGATCCTTATTATTAGTGTTGGTCTCGCATGCTATATCGGCAATTTCGCGTCACAATGCAGACTCTGCCTGCTTTCTGACTAAAATATATCCGGCCAACAGAGAGGTTTATGGCGGCAGGTCAGACCCACTCTTTGGGTTGATGGAAAAGCGGTCAGTCGATTTGATTTTGGTGAAAAGCGTTTGACGCTGCCGGGCCGCTTTGGTTTAATGCGCCCCGTTGCCCGAATAGCTCAGTCGGTAGAGCAGGGGATTGAAAATCCCCGTGTCCCTGGTTCGATTCCGGGTTCGGGCACCATCTTTAAAGAACCCGCCTCTGGCGGGTTTTTGCGTTTATGGGGCGAACCCGTTATCGAAGGTTCGATTCACTCGCCACATCCCTGTGGCTCGCCCTCTGGGTCGCGCGAAGCCGCGCGATGCAAAAATGCCCCCGGCATTTATGTGCATAATAAATAGTCGACTGGACTCTGATCTGTTCTTATCGTTAGCGGATAGCCATGAAACTTCGAGATGCTGTCCGTCATATGCGTGACCTTCACGCCAGAATCCCGGAAGAGGCGGCGATCGTCAGACATACCTCCATACCGTTATCCCCGCAGGTCAGGTATTTGATCATGCGAGCGAGGGCCGGTGTATCCATGACGACATCCATCGGCCAGCTCAAGTTCGGCGCATCCGGGTGTAGAAGTGAATACCGCCCGGACGAAGCCCTTTACGCTACCGGCTGCGTTTACACTCGTTTCGTTAAAATGGCAAAAGGGGAAATGCGTTTGCTTATTGATATCAAGGCCCTCCAGCCGAAGTATCTGCCAGATGCGTCGATAATAAAGTCTATGTTCAAGTGTCATATGAGTGATGTGCCCTGATAAGTATGCAGTAACACCCGGCCACGCTGATACTTATAGTAGCCGACGGGCAGGGACGAACCCGTGAGCCTGGCGGCAAGGCGTTGTGACAGCCCGGGCGGGCACATTAACTCTGCTTTTACCCGCTTCTGGTCTGCCGTCAGTGCTTTCGCCCAAGGTCTACCCAAACCGCCCCATATCCAGCATGGTCCGGTAAGCAGTATCATGAGTCGGACGTTCTCCTCTTCGGGTGACTTAAACCGCTTCACTTCAGGAAGTTAAATGACACCAAACTTGTTGTGTCAGATCTAGAAGGCCGCATCAGAAATTGCATGCCTGCGGCAGAATTGCTGCCAGAAACCCCCGGCGGAGAATAGTGGTGAACTGTTCGTTTGCAAACCACCTCTTCATGATGGGGATGCCCTCAAATTGCTGATGAAGACCTTACTGACACTACGGTGTATCAAACAATGAGGAGTAGGTTAGGGAAGGGACGAAACGATCTGAGATAAGAAGGCAGGGCAATTGCTAAGTATCCAGATGATACTGATATCTTAATCTACACTGGTACTGTTTACAGGCCTAAACTGATAGGTGCATCACATTTTCTTACCGGAAATCGTAGTCGCGAACAAAAGAACGCTACAACGTAGGAATGATTTTTATGCTTAAATATCAATAAATTAAGTTATAAGTCTAATGAAAAGATATGTAAATACAACAAAAAGTGACAATTATATTAAGAGTATAATTGGAGTTATGTTTTTAATAAATAGACAAAATTAGTGATAAATACCGGCAATGCTAAAAAATTAGCCTTAAATTCCAAATTTGCATTCTAAAAAATAGATGCCCGATTTTAGTCGCTAGGTTTGTATCATTACATTAACATCGTGAAACTACTTCAAAGCGAGACATCACGATGTTGTTCGATATTCCTTCAGATGATGTGCTGTATAAAGCGTTGATTGAACGCGACCCTTCATACGAGGGCTTCGCATACGTTGGGGTCAAAAGCACCGGCATTTTCTGCAAGCTTACCTGCCCTGCACGCAAACCTAAGAAAGAAAATTCTACTTTTCACTCCTCGATTGCTTCAGCTCTAGAAGCCGGATTTCGACCATGCAAACGTTGCCGGCCTATGGCAGCAGGGCTGACGCGAGAACCGATTATTGACTTATTGCTGAATGAGCTTGAAAAAAATCCGGACAAAAAATGGTCCGAAGGAATAATTGCAGGTCTTGGCTTCGATCCCTCAACTGTCAGAAGAGCATTTCGCCGGCAGTTTGGAATTACGTTCTTAGAAATAGCTCGTTTAAGAAGAATTGGCAGAAGCATCGAGTCTCTGACAGTTGGCTCAAAGGTTATTGATGCCCAATTATCAGCTAATTATGATTCAGGAAGCGGCTTCCGTAACGCCATATCGCGACATATTGGAGTATCGCCTAAAAATGCTAACAATAAATTTTTCCTAAAGGCTGACTGGATTGAAACGCCTATCGGAACAATGATAGCTATTGCAGATAAGTATTCATTGTACCTTTTAGAGTTTCTGGACAGGAAAGCCCTCCCGGGAGAAATGGAGAAGCTTAAGAAAATCACTAACTCCGAAATTGTAATGGGAAGAGAGGAACCAATAGATCTGGTTGAGAAAGAGCTAAATTTGTATTTTGCTGGAAAGATTCTGAGTTTTAATACTCCACTCGGTGAATTCGGATCGCGATTTACACGAGATGTGTGGGATGCACTAAGGAAAATTCCTGTTGGAGAATTACGGAGCTATTCAGATATTGCAAAAGAAATAGGAAGTACTTCGGCATGCAGGGCTGTAGCACGGGCTAATGGCGCAAATCAAATTTCGATTTTAATCCCTTGCCATAGAGTAATTGGTGCTGATGGCACCTTAACTGGATATGGCGGTGGTCTGTGGCGAAAAAAATGGTTGATTGAGCATGAACGCAGAATTTCAAACTTTTAAGAGGCAATTATGAGCAAACATACAGAAGCATTTCATGCACTCCATAAGAATGAATCTCCACTATTTTTGTTTAATGTGTGGGATGCTGGCACAGCAAAAATTATCGGCCATAGTGGAGCGGATGCTGTTGCAACAAGCAGCTGGTCAGTAGCCGAAGCTCAAGGTTACAGCGATGGGCAGGCCATGCCTTTTAATGAGCTTCTTATAGTTGTCAAGAACATTGTAAATGCAGTAAAAATTCCAGTTACCGTAGACTTCGAAAGCGGTTATGCGGATAAAATTGACGATATTTGTAAAAATTTTGGTGCATTGATTAAAGCGGGAATTTCTGGAGTTAATTTTGAAGACCAAAATATTAGTGCAGGCGGGATTGTTAAAAGTGAATATCAGGCTCAAAGAATCAGAGCGCTTAGGAAGAAGGCCAATGATCTCGATGCCGATATTTTTATTAATGCAAGAACGGATGTATTTTTACAGGAGAGCGACCAATCGAAACATGCAGAATTAACTGATGAAGTAATTCGGCGTGGTTTGTGTTATCAAGAGGCTGGAGCAAACGGATTTTTTATCCCGGGCACAACTGATCAATATCTGATTGCAAAAATTTGCGCGGCTGTTTCTATACCGGTCAACGTAATGGACCTTAGTGATCTACCTGATCTCGAAGCTTACAGTAAAATGGGCGTAAAACGCGTTAGTATTGGTCCAAAATCTTGGATTGATTTCAACTCAGGCTTTAAAGAGAAAGCCGAAAAATCTTATAAATAAAAAACGCAAAGTACAAAAAAACAGAAATAACTATTTTATAACTTATAGCTTGGATGTATTTTTCGGGGAAGGACTCGTTTTTTTAATATTAATATTTACTCACTAATCTTAATATACCTAGGATGAAAAAAATGCATTCAGTTGATTTAATCATGATCGGCTGTGGGCCGTCGAATCTTGCTGTAAGCGTGGCTCTGGAAGAAAAGAATAAAGTAAGTAACATCAAGACATCCATTATTCTTGAAAAGGATAATACGGTTTGCTGGCATAGAGGAATGCTTTTCCCAGAGGCTCAGTCACAAGTCTCCTTTCTGAAAGATTTGGTTACTCAGCGTGACCCGACAAGTAGATTTAGTTTCCTGAATTTTTTACATAAAACACAACGTCTCGATCAATTTATTAACCTTCAAACGTTTAATCCATTCAGGAAGGAAATATCAAACTATCTTCAGTGGGTAGCAGACAATCTGAAAAAAACTGAAGTTGTGTATGGTTTTAAAGTTATAGATATCACTCCTGAAATTGACAAGCATGGCAAAATTTCTGAATGGAGAGTCACGTCTGAAAATGGTGAAGAGTATAGGGCAAAAAAAATCATCTATGGTGGGGGCCGTGACTTAAATATACCCGAGGTCTTTGCAGGTATATCTGAAGAACGGGTAATCCATAGCGTTAATTATCTATCTTTTTTGAATCGCATTGATAAAAGTAATATTCGTAATATTGCAGTTATAGGCGGTGCGCAAAGCAGTGCTGAAATATACCAATCCTGTCTTGAGCAATTTCCAGAAGCAAGAATATCAATGATCATGCGCTCTATAGGCTTGGTAAATTATGAAGGAAGCCAATTTACGAATACCTTGTTCCAAAATGAATACATTAATACTCATTTCGAAAAAAATGATGAAATTAAAGCTGGTGTTCTCAAGGCCATGAGAACAACAAATTATGCTGGAGTTGCTCCAGCAACGTTGTCAGGGTTATATCGATTCCATTATTTGCAGGACATGAACGGTAAAAAAAGAGCTTTTATGCATACGCAATGTGAAATTCTTGAAGCTGAAGAACTTTCAGATGGCGTTTATATAAAATGGAAAGATAACATAAGTGATAAGATTTGTAGCGAGAAATTCGGTCTAGTATTTTTAGGTACGGGTTTTAAAAACAGAACACCTGCTTTATTTGAAAAACTTCAAAAAGCCATGAAGTTGGAAAAAATAAAGGTATCAAGAAAATATCGCGCCGAACTACCCTACGCAGAAGGTGCTTCCTTACATTTACAGGGTGTTAATGAAGAAACGCACGGCATTGCAGATTCGCTACTCAGCGTTCTTGCACTGCGTTCCCGTGAAATCGTAGATGACCTTTTGGTTAAACAATGAGGTAAAAGATGCATTCATTTAAAAAGTTAAATAGAAAAGAACTTAATTTTGAAAACAATCTCTTTGCCCAACGACTTTTACCATGGCCCGAACTGAATGCTCCTTTTGAAGGTTCATGGTGTGTGATTAAGCCCGGAGCGGAATCTACCCCACACCTCCATCATGAGCATGAAATATTCATTGCTGTCAAAGGAAGTGCTTTTATTCGATGTGAAGGCGAAGATACGATTTTTGAAACGGGGGATATAGTTCAGTTCAATCCGCATACAAAACATTCAGTAATTAACAATTCTGAAATGGATTTTGAAATGTACAGCGTGTGGTGGGACAAAAATATGTCCGGGAACTTCCTGCGCTCTGATTCACAGAGTGATGGCGACAGCTTCTGTGGAAAGCGTTTAATTATAGCGCCACCTCCAACGCCAAATGGTGATTTGCACGTCGGCCATATGGCCGGACCGTATCTTGCAGGGGATATCCATGCAAGATACCAGCGCTTAAAAGGTCGCCCTGTTAACTACGCCACTGGCACAGATGACAGCCAGACTTATGTAGTAACAAGTGCTCTCAAAGCTGGTTTGTCACCTCAGGAGTTATGTCATAAGTCAGCACTGGAGATAAAGCGGACGCTGGAAAGCTGGGGTGTTCAACTCGAGGGATATGCTCCATTCGATAACGGTTATAAACAGGCGGTATTACAGTTTTTGAAGCCCCTTTATGAAAAGCAAAAAATTCGTCTCAAATCAGTGAAACTTCCGTGGTCAGAACTCCGCAGTGAGTTTATGGTTGAATCCTATGTAACTGGTGAGTGCCCGATATGCCTGGCACAAAGCAGAGGTGGCCTGTGTGAAAGCTGCGGACATCCGAACAACTTTGATCAGTTAAAAAACCCGATGTCTACAATGCCTCCCTATGAGAATCTCGTTTATAGAGACGTAGAAATCATGGTTTTCCCGGTTGAAGAATATCGTGAGCCACTTCTGAATTACTATGCCGAGAAGAAAGGTGTATGGCGGCCTCATATCACTCAGTTGATGGATGAGCTGCTTAGCAAAGAATTAATCGACTTTCCTGTTACTTATCCTGTTAGCTGGGGTATTCCTTCGCCGTTTCCAGGTACGGAGGGCCAGGTACTCAACGCATGGGTTGAGGGCATGCCAGCCTCAATGTACTGCAATGCGTGTGGGGCTTCACAGGAGCAGGCGTTTGACTACGAGTGGCTTAGTACCACAGGAAATAAGCTTGCCTATTTCCTTGGTTTTGATAACTCCTATTTCTGGGGTGTGGCACATTTGTCGCTTCTGATGGCTTATGAAGGCAAGTACATTCTGCCTGATTACATCGTTCCGAATGAATTCTACGAACTTGAAAACGCAAAGTTCTCGACGAGTCGTGGCCATTTGGTTTGGGCCCATGATTTAGTCAAAGAAATCCCTCGAGATTACGCTCGATTCTATCTCTGCCTTACTAGTCCAGAGACCAGCCGAAGCAACTTCAGTCGTAAAGCTATGGAGCAAATTCTCACTGAACGCTTAATTGACCCCTGGAACGCATTGGTTAACGCCTATAAAGCTCATATTTGGCATCCTGCTGATCTCATCACGCGAACTGACGTTGGATCGGCAGCTAAGACCATGCGCGACCGGTTATACGATTGCTGTGAGCTTAAAAATTTCAGCCAGAGCCGCCTTGCCGACTGGATCTTGAATCATATAGCACGGCTGGAAAAAGTGATGTCCGCAGGTAAAGGGCAAGATCTTTATTCAATAAACAGCCAGTTAATGGTATTGCTTGAAGGTTTGAGTCTTGTAATGATTGATTTAGTTCATGACATCAGTGAAAAAGTGAATGGTGATAACCATTCGTTACTTCCTTTAAAAGAAATGACCGAGCTTTCATCTCAGGGAAGAACTGAAAATTATGTTCCCTAAAATTGCAGTCGTAGGCGCTGGCATCACCGGTGTTCTGACAGCATTAGCCTGCGCCCAAAAGGGCGCAGCAGTTGATGTTTATGACCTAAATGGAATACCGAATAAGGAAAATAATTCCTGGGCTTATGCGCGTCTTTTCAGAACTGTACATGATAATTCTCCACATCTGGAAGATCTGGCTTTGCGGTCAGAAGCGTTCTGGAGAACTATGCAACTACAGACAAGTGAACAGCTTATACACCCTGTAAATGTCATCAGAGTAAATAGCGAACCTACTCTGCGGGTCCTTAGGCAGGCGTACACCGCACATCATCATGAGAGTTGTATAACGGAACTGGATTCAACAAGTCTGAATTCATTTTTCAAGATAAAAAACAGCAACCATAAAGTTCTAATAGGAAATGATGGTTTACTTCTGAATGCAAACTTAATTTATAAGAAATTAGTTGATTTAATGACAAAAAATAGAAATATTAGATTAATACCTAACAGTAAATTATTTGCAAATGGTCTACCATCCATTCGAGAACATAAAATTCTAAAGGAAACGTACTCAACAATAATATTTTCGACAAGTGCTCCAGTGAATACGGATTCAAAGGCAGTCAGAAAAAAATTTCAGTATCATATAGACATTATATTGAAACCGGAATGTAAATTCAAAGACGCCATACTGGATCTTGGTGACGATAATAAAACATGGTGTGTACCTTCTCTTAATGGAAAAAAGCTAAAACTTAGTGCCAGCGAATTTTCCTTTTATGATCCTCCTAGTGAGTTACTCAAAAGGGAATGTCGTGAGTATTTGCTTGATATGATAAAAGCACCGCAAAAGGAGGTTTCCGAAACTGTATCAAGCTATTATGAAGTCAATGGCGAGCAATATTACGATGGGAATCGCTGGAAGGTAGACAAAGAAAATGGTTGTGTATTGATGGAAGCATGTAATGCTCAGCACTTTAAAAGTGCACCGGCCACAGCAAATGACATTAGCGACCATGTTTTCCAATGATAACTCTATTATATAAATAAGGGGCAACATGAAAATACTTGCAATCGAAGTTGGTCAGTTTGGTGATTATTATAATTCTCGATATAAGCAATGTGAAACATATGGAGCAGACTTATTTTTATTATCAGGAGTAGCAGAAAGTGATCACTGGCATACGGACAAGCTGTTCATTGCAAACAGTTTAAACATCGAAGATTTAACAAATCTCGCAATTGAAACACATCAAATTCATCATTTTGACGGTGTAATCACTTTTGCAGAGAACAGCGTTATAGCTACAGCTATGATTGCTCAACGTCTTGAGTTGCCAACAATCAGCACTGATGCGTCTATTAAAAGTCGCAATAAGCTCTACATGCGAGAAGCCCATGCAGCGAATCATGCCCCCCATCCGACATTTAAGCTTGTTAACAGTATGGAAGACGCAATTGAGGCAGCTCGTCAAATTGGATATCCGGTAATACTTAAGCCAACGCTTGGGTCAGCCAGTCAGTTTGTTTACAAGATATCCAGTATAGAAGAGCTTACTAGCGCATTTGACACAGCATCATCTGGAATTCATTCCATGAGCCAGTTCACCAATGAGGCCATTATAAAAGATTTGGGTCCCAATGCTCTGATGATCGAATCATACCTAAATGGAAAAGAATATCTTGTTGAGGCGTATATCTGGGATGGCCAAACGGTAATAGGTTCCGTCGTAGATCGTGTAACTCTTGAAGGCAACTCATTTGAAGACGACGTTCATCATGCACCTACGTCTCTTACTATGGAGCAATTGTCCGAACTCGCACAGGCTGTACACGTTGGCGCTGTTGCTCAGGGGTTGGACCGGAGCATTATGCATGCTGAAATAAGATATCATAACGATAAACCATACATTGTTGAAATTGCAGCCCGTGCTGGAGGTGGTGGACTAGACTTTATGGCACGAATTTCAAGTGGATACTGCCCTATAAGGGCTATGCTCGATATCTCCATTGGTAGAAAACCAGCGTATGAGCAGTACCAACGCACAGGGACAGATACCTTTGCGCTTTGCCTTATTTCTGAAGCTGGTGTAGTAGAAAATATTGAGGTTCCAGATGAGGTAAGAAATGATCCAGCTGTATTCATGCTTAAGCTGATTGTCAAAAAAGGAAGTGTCGTTAAAAGGCCCCCCTACGGTAATGATATCCTGGGTTTTATTGGGGTTGCTGGGAAAAGTTATGCGGAAAGTGAAGAGAAAGCAATTTCTTATAGTAAGAAAATCACTGTCAGGTTATCAAAATGAAGCTTGGACTCGCTATTGCCTTAGGAGATCAGGGAAACCACCATTCCCAGACATTTATTCGTGCGATTAATTATTCATTAGAACAATTTTCTCACTTTGGAAAACTATCGCTGAAGATTGTCAATGATAAAAAGAGTACGACTGGAGGCCAATCTGCGGCTGAAGAATTAATTCAGTGGGGGGCGCAAGTAGTTGTAGGGCACTTTTCTAGCATTGCGGCTATAGCTGCTATACCCGCATACATAGAGGCAAGCGTACCACTTTTGCTTCCAGCAGCCACGTCATGCCTGCTGGAAGATTATCAACCATCTTTAAATAGAATTTACCGATATCAAAAAAACAATGAATCGTTAATTTCATATTGCGTTGATGCCGCTTCAAATAGAGGAAGTGAGGGTGAGACTTATTTTTTGATTCAAGATAATGAATACGGGAACATGATGCTAATGCATGTGCCAGCATTATCAAATGTCAAAATTATACGGAATCTGCCTTTTAAAATACAAAAAAATGACGTATTTATTATCGTCGGATATAGTGATTTTGCTACAAAAATCATCAGTAAGTTGACGGAGTGTCAAATTCAAAAGCTTATACTAATCGATGATGCTGACAATCCAGAAGTATGGAAAAACTGCTTAATAAGCCCATTAATTAAGTCCAGAATCAGAACTTCCACACCAGTTTATAAACATAGTGCATTGGATCCTTTTTGGAATGAGACTTTACTATCACTATCTCTTGCAACATTTTTTTGCATGGAGTCAGGCATTAATTTTAAATCGATAGATAGTTATGAAACCTATCTTGGGGTACAGGAGTTTGATCGCTTCAATTACTATAGTGACAGTTTCCTCATCGAGGAAAAAGTTTCATAAAACATGATAAGATGCGTTTTCCTTCAAAAATTGATGATACCAACTATTGGTTTTTTGGGGAAAAAATATCTTTTATAAGCATTTTTAGAATATAAGTTTTTAAATAGTATATTTAGCAGACTTTATCGCTAGCATCATACGATCAAAATGATTAGAAAACAAAAATAAATATTATATAACAATGACTTAAAGAAAGATTCAGTAAGGTGCGTCTATGCCCGTCATTCCAATTTACTACGACTACTGGTTCATCGAACCATACGAAAAAGTATAATAGAAAAATAAGTTATGAACATCGAACATTCTATTTAACAAATTAAAAATTCCTCTATGACAAAAAAGCGTCAACGCATCATTCAAGCTACCTAAGGAGAAGGAAATGAAACCGATCACACGTAAAACTGTTGGTTTAGTAGGTTGTGGCTCAGAAAAATACAGAAAATATTTACTTGAGCAAATGTGTGAATATTACGATGTTTGGCTATTTTTAGTTGAGGATGTCAGCTGGCAAAAAGAATATATTTCAGGTGAATCGAAACTGCCTCAATATTCTGCAGAAAGCATTCAAGAAGCTGTTGAAAAACTAAAACCTGATGTCGAAATATGTGGACTCGTTTGCTGGGATGAGCGCTACATCATCGCAACGGCTGACGCCAGTGAAAGCCTGGGATTAAGATCTGCAGGCAAAGATGGTATCCGAGGATGTAGAGATAAGTCGCTCTCTAGAAACCTGCTTACTGCACATGGCATCTTACAACCTGCAAATCGCCTTTGTTACGATACTGCAGAGGCTCTCGAATTTGCAGGTTCCACCGGCTATCCTCTGGTTGTTAAGCCTCGAGGAATGGGCGGAAGCATTGGAGTTGCTCTTGTTAGAACGGATGAGCAACTGATTGAACGCTTTAATGAATGTTTCACAGTAAGTCAGGAAGGAGCCACAGATTTTCAAAGCTGCGTCCTGATTGAAGAATTTCTGACAGGTTCGGAAATCAGCGTTGACGGATATACTTGTGGCGGCTCTTACACTCCTATGTATGTTGCGAGAAAAAGAGTAGGTATGCATCCTCACTTTGAGGAAATCGGTCATACAGTCTGCAGCCATGACCCCTTATTAAAGGATTATGGCCTGATGCAGTTGCTCCGTGATGCCCATATTGCTATAGGCTTCCAGAATGGTATCACGCATACAGAAATAAAAATTGCACCTCATGGCTACGTTATAGTTGAAATGAATGGCAGGTTAGGGGGAGATTTAATTCCCTACCTTGCTTCTCTGGCCATGGATATCAAACCTGGAATGATTGCCGCACAAATTGCGTGTGGTGATGATGTTTCATTTGAAAGATTTTCCGATAAAACAGCTGTTATCGAATTTAAGTATCCTGTGTCTGATATTACAGTAAATAGCGTACATATCCCGGCTGAATGCAATGATGATCCTAGCGTTTACTGCGAGGTATTGGTATCGCAAGGAGACAGACTTGCGCTGCCACCTACAGGTTATATGTCAAGAGCAGCGTATATTTTGAAAGTAGGAGATTGCGAAGAAGATATAAAATATGATGTTAGCAACCTCATCAACAAAATTGACATTTATTCTATTGGTACCGATAAAAGCGTTGCATAAGAGAGGAAATAGAAATGAATGAACCCATCATTGTTCTGGTCGGATTCACAATGGCCGCCGTTAACTCTCTTCAGAACATGGAGGAAAAGTATAGAGTATTAATTATTGACGAGCCTGACATTATTCGGAAGAGAAAAATCGACTCTATGATTAAAGAGAAAGACGTAATTTACGATTTGATGTCTTTCGAGTACCAAACGCCATACGGAGCTGATCAACTTTTTTCTTTACTGCGGCACTTGAATGTAATTAGCGTGGCTCCGGCAGTAGAATATGCAACAGTATGTGCAGCAAGACTTGCTGAAAGGTTTAATTTGCCTGGAGCGAGTTATGGCGCGAGTCTTATTTTACGTGATAAGTCCATGTTACGCAAAGTTACCTCTGCTTTTGGCATTCTGAACCCGGCATCGCAGAACATCAACTCACTCATCGAAGCTGAAAGATTTATGAGCGAAAGAACGGGGCATGTTGTATTAAAACCCTCAAATCGGCAGGGCTCAGTAGGAACGGTCATTGTTCAGGATGAAAAAAACCTCCGCGACGCTTGGGAGTTGTCACAAGTACGCGATGAAGGTGTTATGGTACCTGATCGTGAATTTATTTCCGAAACGCTAATAGAAGAATTTATTAAAGGCGATGAATACAGCGTTGAAGCATTAATTATTAATGACAAAATGGTGTTTTCAAATGTCACGCAGAAAATATTATTTCCCGGGTTACGACCTGTTGAAAAAGGGCATATTGTACCGGCATTAATTGACACCGGTCTTAAAAGCTCGCTAATAAGTCAAACCGAAAAAGTATTAGAGTCTGTTGGATTTCAAAATGGTGTTGTTCATTGTGAATGGATAGACTCGGGTAATGGATTATATCTTGTTGAATGTGCTGGCCGCTTTGCTGGTGATGGCATTGTTGAGCTAATTGAGCGCGCATACGAATATGACCTGGTAAAGAACTATCACCGATTACTTAGAAAGCAGATAATTGAATCTCCTCCTGACGTCAATAAAGAATGGGCCTTAGTTCATTTTTATGGTGGAGATGAAGGGATAGTAAATAATGTTGAAATAAAACATGACGTACTTGAATCACTTGATTGCTTTAATTTTTCTTTGACTGTCTCTGTAGGACTCAAGACACATTTCCCATCTTCGTCCTGGGAGCGATTAGGAAGCGTCATGACACTAGCTTCCTCAGAAGAGGCTATTCGGCATAAAGCATTGGAAGTGAATAAATCTGTAGTTATCAGTTATGAGGATCTTTGAATGGACGTTTTAACCTGCTCACCAGTTGAAGAATTTTGCAACCGATTTGAGAGTTTATTAGCTAAAGATATTTCTACACTTGGTGCATTTAATGAAGCTGTTTCAGTACCTGATAACTGCATTATCACTGAACCCAGAAGTGAAGATGATTTGGTTGATATCATTATGTTTTGCCAACAAAATTCTTTAACTCTCTCTGTTTACACTACTGGTCATGATTTTGAAGGCAGATCCTTGAGTGGGGACATTGTGATTTCCACACGCTACTTCAGCAAAATTGACTTCAACAAAAGCACCAAAATCCTCTCAGTCGGTGGGGGATGTCGTGTGTACAACATCAACCTTACGTTGAAAGAACATGATGTTGCTATTTCTACAGGAACAAACCAGGACGTAGGAATTGCTGGTCTAACATTGGGCGGCGGTGCTGCCTATACATCCCGTAAGCATGGTCTGACATGTGATTCTTTGTGTGAATTGACGATGGTCACATTTAGCGGTGAAAAACTTACCCTTAGTCATACCTCCGAACCGGAGTTTTTTGATCTCATCAAAGGCGGCGGGGGAGGCTTTTTTGGCGTGGTAACCAACATGAAATTTATAACCTACCCCGTATATAACGTCAGGCTATTTTCCGGAGCATGGGCTTATAAAGGTGATGCTGAACTACTTGCCAAACTGGAATTGCTCCTCATCAATGCACCCTCCTATGTTTCCATGCGCGTTGGTGCGAATATAACCGGCGTGCAGAAAAAAATAACTATCACACTGTCTGGACAGGTGCTCGATGATTCTGATTTTGATATCAAGGCCTATTTCAAAGATTGCCTTAATGAGTGCGACTGGACTGAAAAAAATTGTTCATATTATGAAGCAATGGAAGGAGCGCTTCATCAGACTTCGGGTGGGGCATTCCGGATTAAAAGCCGCTTTTGTTTCAAGCCAATGGGCGTCAGAGGATTTGATCGGATCATGAAGTATCTTGCAGGATGGCAACCAACCAGTAACTCTGATGGAGCGGGTTTCGGACTTTTTGCTTGGGGTGGAAAGATAGCTGAAAATAAATCCTTATTGTCCTGTTCTCCTGGGAGAAATGCAAAATACCTAGCGTCTTTCGATACATCCTGGCAAACTGAAGAAGGGCAAAAAACAGCCCGAGAGCAATATCAATGGATTTATAAACTGGATGATGTAATCGCCCCTTTTTTGAGCCAGTCAGCATATATTAATTTTCCTGACTCTGATGACGCTGCATTTTCTGAAAGACATTTAAAGTTCATTAAAAATTTCCATACTATTTACAGAGAAAGATATGACCCATTCTGTCTTTCTAAACAGCAAAGTCGAGTTTCTAATATCTAAATTGGGGTTGAATATGAATGATAATAGCATTCTTGCCTTTTTAAAGAGCATCAATAATAATGTTAAATATTTGTTGCTGGGTGTATTGATTTTTCAATTTGGCTTTTTCCTTCAGGCATATATCATTGTGTATATGCTGAGTAAAGGTTTCACCAGCTCGCAGGCGAGCTGGTCGCTTGCTCTGCTGTGTGGTGCATCCATTGTCGGTGCTATTGCAGGTTCGAACATTTCATCAAGATATGGTTGCAAAGCTAATATTGTTCTGGCTTCCGCAGGTTTGGCGTTTTCTGTTGCCATCATTCCGTATTTAGTTTCTCCATCACATTCAGCATTATTGTGGATACCAGTTATTTGCCTTGCAGGATTTTTTTCTCAAATGTATAGGCCCTCGGCCTCCGTACTACTCAGTGAAAATTTGACAGCCGATGTTCAAATAATGGGTTTTTCACTGTTTCGAATTGCACTAAATCTTGGAGGTGCGCTTGGACCCCTTGTAGCAACTTGGCTGGCAGGATATGACTGGAAGTTTGTGTTTTTTTTGAATTGCGCTTGTGCTCTCGCATTCGCTGCTATTGTTCTCATTTTCATTAAGGAAGATAAACGGAATGATGTTAATAAAAAAACGGAAGCCAATTCACTCGGATGGCGAACGGTTATTAGTGATACGAAGTATTGGTACTTTTTGCTGGCAATGTTTTTGAGTTCAGTTGCTTACATACAGATATACTCAACTGTTCCGGTTGCGCTTGAAAGCGAAAACCATCCTTTGGAAAGTTACAGTAAAGTTCTTATTACATATTCCGTCGTTCTTATTTTATTTGAACTCCAAATCAGTAGCTTAGTAAGAAAATTGCCTTCCTGGATTCCAGCACTTTTTGGTACATTCATTCTGTGCGTTGGTATTGCAACATTCGGCATCACAATAAATTTTGGCAACTTAGTTTTGCTTAGTGCAATAATTATGGTGTCTGGCTTAATGGTAAGCGGCCCAACTATGTTTGCATATCCGGCAACCTTTCCACTCTCAGTTAGGAGTAAATATATAGCTGCCAATCAAATCAGCTTTACGGTTGGGAATGCTATCGGCCCCGTTATAGGACTTTATTTTTACTCAGTGAATCACCAACTAATTTGGTGGTGTTGTTTTGCAATCGCTATAATTTGTTGTGGTCTACTTTACGTTGGCATGAAGCCAGATACAAAAATCGCATATGAAAATGTTCAGGATACAGATCCGAAGGAGAAGTCGGCATGAGCGAGTTACATTTTTTAGCAAACCAACTTCTTGCAGTCCGGCGTAAGCTCGATCCACTCGATGATGCCTTCGCAATGTTGAACCGTAACGGATATACTCTACCTGCTCTCACAGAGCAATTTTTGCATGAATCGATTAAGGAGCTTGAAAGTATTGAGCGTCGGCTCTCTGAAGTTGAAATTGATGATGTTAACATTGAATATGAAATTGTTAAATCACAGCTATTTGAAGCGAAAGCTAAATGCAATATGCGTTTATGGGGAACTTTTGTAGTTGGATACGATCATTCACCACTTGGCAGAATAGGTGGATTGCTGGCCTCTCTTAAGGTTGAAACAAATGAGGATAGAGTTTCATTCATCAAAATATTTAACTCTATCGATACATACATCGACAGTTGCTGCAATCAATTGATTAATTCTTATACTAATGGTCGTGCACCTCTTGCATCTAACGTCTATTCAGCCATAGAAAGGTGGAACAAAATCATTGCAAATAATGGTAATGATTTGATTCCACCATCCTTAGATAAAGAACTTAATGTTGCTTGCAAAAAGATATTCGAAGTTAAAGTTGTTCCTTCGATACTTAGATACTGCGACGTACTTATGTCTATTGCTGACGGTTGTCGATCTGACGAACACCCAGGCTTATGTTATATTTCTGAAGGAAAGCAAAATTATGTTGATCTAGTTAAAATCAACACTGACAATTTTGCTCATCCTGAGCAAATTTTCAACTTAGGCTTAACTGAAACAACCCGCATTAAAAATGAGATTGCGCTTTTACAAGGAAACTCAGTCGAATCATTTGCTACTGATCCTAATAAATTCAACAATTATACTTCCGAAGCGGAATTTATGCAGGATCTTTATGAACTTATTAGTAAAGTAGACCAGCAGTTTGAAAATGTTTTTAGCTTTAGCGCGTTTGGAGCAATCCGCATAGAAATGATTCCTTCACATCTCGCACTTAACTCTCCTGCTGCATATTATGTCCCTGGAAGTGGGAATAGCAGTGCAGGTATCCTTTATATAAACCCATCAAGTATGATTGGTGAGCCTAAAGGTTCAGTCAATGCTGTTATTTATCACGAAACACTACCTGGTCATCATGCGCAGTTTGAATATATAAGGAAATTGTCACTTCCAGACTTTCGGAAATCCTCTTGGTTTAATTGCTACATCGAAGGGTGGGCATTGTACGTTGAGGATTTGGCGGCGGAACTTGGCCTCTACACCACGAAACAACAAAAATTGGGGAAGCTTAATCAGGAGATATTCAGAGCCGCACGTCTAGTTGTGGATACAGGAATTCATTATTTCGGATGGAGCAAAAAGAAGGCCATATCATATCTCATTGATAATACTAACCTATCTGTAAGTAAGGCTACAAATGAGATTGAACGGTATATTGAATATCCCGCCCAGGCTCTTTCCTATGCAACAGGCAAGTTTCATTTACTTGCTCTGCGTAAACAATGCCAAGTATTTGAAGGTGATAGTTTTAATATGACAATGTTTCATCATCGCATACTTAAACATGGTGCTGTGCCGATCCCTGCACTTGCTAACAAAGTGATGAGTGAAATCGGGCGCTGCTAATTTACCACCACTACGGTTGCACAAAAGAGAAAACTGCTGCTGTTCAATTGAAGCAGCAGTTTATTTTTTATAGTTAGCATTGAAGGCTCAAATTATTGAACAAAGTGTTTTCAATATGACCATAAAAAATTAAGCAACCTTGCTGATCCTGAATATCATTTCTATCGTCTCTTCCAAGATAATTTAGTGAGTAAAGGTTATCCATGAAACCCTTATGTGTTATGGAACAAAATACGCTACTCTTGACCTACCTCTGGCATAAGATGCAATATTCTTTTAATAATTATGATTGGCTTTCTTCATACTTCTCTTTTCGTCAATTTGCTGCAGATTGTGCTGACTTCTGGTAATCCAATGATGAGCATAGAAGGTATTCGTTATAATTTTACCGCCAATTAGTAATCGTTTCCCTAGTGTCAAAAATATCGGTGAAGTAGTACTTATTCAGGCTGTAATCTCTAACTCGTCATTTAAAGCTCTAAATAAATTGGTTCTGGATTAATTTGCCCACTTATAAGTCTTAACTCTACGCCATGTTTAAATGTCCTTCATACAATGCGCTACAGTCAAATTCCGGACCCTGGTCCGTTCTTATGGTTACCGGATAGCCACGAAACTTCGAGATGCTGTCCGTCATATGCGTGACCTTCACGCCAGAATCCCGGAAGAGGCGGCGATCGTCAGACATACCTCCATACCGTTATCCCCGCAGGTCAGGTATTTGATCATGCGAGCGAGGGTCGTTGTATCCATGACGACATCCATCGGCCAGCTCAAGTTCGGCGCATCCGGGTGTAGAAGTGAATACCGCCCGGACGAAGCCATTTACGCTACCGGCTGCGTTTACACTCGTTTCGTTAAAATGGCAAAAGGGGAAATGCGCTTGCTTATTGATATCAAGGCCCTCCAGCCGAAGTATCTGCCAGATGCGTCGATAATAAAGTCTATGTTCAAGTGTCATATGAGTGATGTGCCCTGATAAATATGCAGTAACACCCGGCCACGCTGATACTTATAGTAGCCGACGGGCAGGGACGAACCCGTGAGCCTTGAGGCAAGGCGTTGTGACAGTCCGGGCGCACGCATTAACTCGGCTTTTATCCGCTTCTTGACTGTCGTCAGTGCTTTAGCCCAGGGCCTAACCAAACCGCCCCTTATCCAGCATGGTCTGGTAAGCAGTTTCATGAGTCGGACGTTCTCCTCTTCGGGTGACTTAAACCGCTTCGCTTCAGGAAGTTAAATGACACCAAACTTGTTGTGTCAGATGTAGAAGGTCCCGTCAGACATTGCATGCCTGCGGCAGAATTGCTGCCAGAAACCCCGGCGGAGAATAGTGGTGAACTGTTCGTCTGCAAACCACTTCTTCATGATGGGGATGCCCTCAAATTGCTGATGAAGACATTACTGGCATTACGGTGTATCAAACCATGGAGAGCAGGTCAGGCAATTCAAAGCTAACAGCAAGTTGCTACTCTTTCACGTTATGCCTTGTGAAAGACTCTCCCGCCATTCCCGAACATTCCGAATTTCGCCTCTCCCGCGCCCATTCCACTTCTCAACCCTGTAGCAACACAAACAGATTTCATGGCGAAACCAATTGCCAGGTTTGCCTCTGTGCTGCGTTGCCAGACTGGCACCGCCTGATATCCTGTCCAGCCTGCAATTGACCGCGGCTAATCGTGTTTTATAAGCCACCCTTTACAGAATCAGCCTGACAGGCACAATACCCCTTTTTCCTCCTCTCACACGGTTATGTCAGAAGAAGCGCTGCGTCTGCAGATACAGAACCTCAAAAAGCACAATGCGCGTCTGAAGCGTATAGCGCATGACGCCCGCACAAAACTCAATGCGGCGCTGGATGGTACCGGGCTGTTCCTGTGGCAGCTGGATATTCCCAGCGGCAAACTGGTGATCTTCAACCGGCGCTGGGGGGCGATGCTGGGCTTCCAGCCGAAAGAGACCGACGCCAACTTTGAATCCTGGAAAGAGAGCCTGCATCCCGATGATGCCGCCGACGTTCTACAGGCATTCAACGACCACATCGCAGGGAAAGCGCCTTATTACGAGGCTCTGCACCGCATGATCGCCAAAAATGGCAGCATTACGTGGGTGCTGGATCGGGGCCGGGTCAGCGAATGGAATGCGCACGGAGAGCCGGTTAAAGTGATCGGCACTCACATCGATATGACCAAAGAGAAGCAATATGAGGAGCAGCTCGCCCTGCTGGCGCTGCACGATCCCCTTACGCTGCTCAACAATCGTCATGCTCTGCAGAATTATTTTTGTGAAATGAAAGCTCAGGGTCCGCTCTGCGTGGTCTTTATTGACCTGGATAACTTCAAACACGTCAACGACACCCTGGGGCACCGTAGCGGAGATGAAGTCCTCATCCAGTTAAGTCAGCGGTTTACGGAACTCTCTCCGGCAGAAGTGATCATTGGCCGATTGGGCGGCGACGAGTTTGTATTGTTAATACCCTGGGCGCTGAACCATCCGCGGGTAAAGAAACTGGCGCACGCCTGTCTTGACGCGGTAATGACACCTTTTGATATGGCAAACGGGCATGCCCTCATTGGGGCGTCTGTCGGTGTGTCTCAGGCGCAGGACAAAGATGACTTTGATACTGCACTGCAGCGTGCTGATGAAGCGATGTACCGCATCAAGAAAAATGGCAAGCGCGGTGTCGCTTTTGATTCCACTTTTCCCGACTCCCTCTGACTCTGCTGAACAGGGCATGTATTTTGCCTGCCATTAACGCACTATTTCCCTCATGGCTTTGCGCCATCTCATTCATAACGTTGAGTTCCCCTTTTCACAGGCATGCAAAATTTATGCGTATCCCCGCAGAAAATGCTTTTTAGTACTATTCCGAAAACCTGTTTTTTGCCTTCAGGAAGCAGAAATTCATCCGCTTCGCTTATATTCAAATTTCATCGCTAAATCTGACCTCTCTTTTTAATAAAAATTTTCATTAAATCAGCAGAATTGATCGTTTATTGATCGATTCCGGCTGTTTTTAACTGGTGCCATCAATGCTTCACGCTTCGCTTATTTTTGACGTAAAAGCAGGGTTTCAGATTTCTATTTAGCGCTTCGCTTGGGGAAATTGATCGTTTGTTGATCATCTTCACTACCTGATGTTGATTAATCTATCTATTTACCGCTTCGCTTATATTTTTTTCAATTGGACTTTTTTTGAAAATGATCGATTAATAGGGCGCGGCGATTTTCGTTATAAAGATTTTTCATGCCGCGGCTCTTTTATGAATTGAAAAGAGCGATGGTTGGAATCCGTTATCATTTCGGTTGAGGGTAGTACGATCATTAAGCCAGAACTGTGACGGGTTTTTTATTTATCTCACTTGATCGGTCCGATTTTCTGTCTACATTTATGTTGCTGAATTGGCCTGATGAAGCGTTAACTGTGCAAATTCCAATTTTTAAAATTCAAAGAGGACGCATATGACTCAATATCGCGGTGGGGCCGGGAATTTTGCGGCCGACAAAGAGCGTGCTGCTGAAGCAGGGCGC